>Ga0209211_10001606_pt1 | contig 42120 bp, 49 predicted proteins | sample RifGroA2_FD_183992 | JGI IMG/M metagenome (GOLD analysis project Ga0209211, IMG submission 183992) | Groundwater microbial communities from Rifle, Colorado, USA - Groundwater A2 (SPAdes) (version 2) | ecosystem: Environmental > Aquatic > Deep subsurface > Groundwater | place: Rifle, Colorado...
CTAAGAAATATTATACCTTCTCAACTTCCTCTGCCTTCAGGCCCCTGTCCCCCTCTACAACTTTGAATGAAACTTTGTCCCCTTCGGTTATTGATGTCCCTTCCTTTAATCCGCTTGCATGGACAAAATACTCTTTGCCGTCATCTCCTGCTATAAAGCCGAAGTGCTTCTCGCTGCTAAAAAATTTTACAGTTCCTTCAACCATATTAATTCCCTCCTTGCTTAAATTTGCTTGTACAGGCTTTGCAGTAGTTTCTTGAAGCATACCTTTGGTCCAAGTCAACGACAAACCTTTCCTTGCATGCCCTGCAAAACCCGATTATCTTGTACAGCCTTGCCGGCTTTTTTGTCTTTTTCATCATAAGTGTATAGCTGACTGCTTTAAAATACTATGCTTTTATTCATACTCAATCGTCGCTGGCGGTTTTTGGGAAACGTCATAAAGCACTCTGTTTACGCCCCTAACCTCATTGATTATCCTGTTTGAAATCTTCTCAAGCAATTCATTCGGCAGCTTTGCCCAGTCTGCTGTCATTGCATCGAGGCTTGTGACTGCCCTCAATGAAATTATGTATTCGTAGGTTCTTGCATCTCCCATCACGCCGACTGCCTTGACTGGCAGCAAAGCAGCGAATGCCTGCCATGTCTTGCTGTAATAGCCTGACTTTTTCAATTCATCAATAAAAATAAAATCCGCCTCTCTCAAAATGCTTAGCCTTTTATCTGTAACCTCACCAAGAATTCTTATAGCCAAGCCCGGTCCGGGAAAGGGATGCCTGTTCAAAATTTCGTCTGGGACTTTAAGCTCTTTCCCGAGCTTTCTGACTTCATCCTTGTAAAACTCCTTTAATGGCTCTATAACCTTGAGCTTCATCTTTTCAGGCAAAGTAACATTGTGATGGCTTTTAATCTTTGATGCAAATTTGCTTGGCTGTGCGCTCTCAATCCTGTCGGGGTAAATAGTGCCCTGCCCAAGAAACTTTATGTTTTTGTGTTTTTTACCCAATTCCGCAACCTTATTTTCAAAAATCTCAATAAAAGTATGCCCTATTATTTTTCTTTTTTCCTCAGGCTCTGCAACGCCTTTTAATCGCTCCAAAAATATTTGCGAAGCATCAACAAAATAAAAATGCCTGAATTTTAATTTTTTTTCAAAGAAATTTTTCACCTCTTCTGCCTCATTCTTCCTTATCAGGCCATGGTCGACGAAAACGCAGTACAAGCGGTTTCCAATTGACTTGTGCAATAAAGTGGCTGCAACTGCGCTGTCCACGCCCCCTGAAACACCCATTATGACCAAATTCTTACCGACCTCTTTTTTTGTCTCCTTTACCAGTTTCTTCACAAGATTCCCGATGCGCCAATCTTTTTTCGCCCTGCAGATGTCAAAAACGAAATTCTGCAGTATCTGGCTGCCTTTTGGGGTATGGGCAACTTCTGCATGGAATTGTATCCCATACAATTTTCTTTCATTGTTTTCAAAGGCTGCTATCTTGCAGGTGTCAGTCGAGGCTAAAATTTCAAAATCCTTTGGAAGCTCTGTTACCAAGTCTCCATGGCTCATCCAAACCTGCTCTTTTTTCGACAATCTTCTCAATAACTTGCCGTTTTTTTTAATATGCAGTTCTTTTTTTCCAAATTCCTTCAATTTGCCGCCTAAGACTTCGCCGCCAGCATATTTTGCTATTAACTGCAAGCCATAGCAAATGCCAAGAATGGGAATACCCAAGCCAAGAATTTTCCTGTCCATTGAAGGGGCATTGTGCTCGTAAACGCTTGCAGGCCCTCCTGAAAGGATGATGCCGTCTGGTTTTAGCTTTCCTATCTCCTTTAAAGAAACATCGCAAGGCAATATTTCAGAATAAACTCCAAAGTCGCGCACTCTTCTTGCTATCAAATGGCAATATTGCCCGCCGAAATTAAGGACTAAAATCATTTTAAGTACAAATCAAATCAAGTTTTCCAAGCTCAAGCGCTTTCTTGATTTCCAACCCTATCCTCTCACCATAACTTATGGAGTAACCATACAAGTATCCCGAATAAGGTGTGAACAAAGTTCCCGGGCTGCCTGGGATTCTCATGCTGACGTCAAAAATCACAATATCTTCCCTGCCTTCTTCTGCGACAACAGCGCCCTGAAGCGCGAAAGGCCCTATAATTCCAGTCGGATGGTGTTTTTTTGTTGCTGCAACAAATTTTTCTCCTAATTCAAATGCTTTTTCAAGCAAGGATTCTTTTATTGTGACATTAAAATGCCCTGTTTCTATGTATTTTGGCTTGACGTGCTTTAAAACTTCCAATTGCTCTGTCACAGGCAGCCTTAAAATACCGTCAAGATTTGTTTGGCGCCTTGCGTCTGTACCCATTAGTTCCAGTTCATCATTTAAGGGGCTGTAGAAAAAGTTGAAATTCACATGAGCGCCAATAACATATTCTTCAATGACTGCTTTGCTTAAATCCTTTTTTGTTATTGCTTTTTTGTTTAATAATTCTGCTGATTTTTCTTTATAATCCTTGTAATTTGAGCACAAAAAGAATGCCCTCTCGTAGCCTCTTTTCGCCTCTGCAACCTTGACAATAACCAATCTGTCAATTTTCTTTGCGTCCTTGAATATTTTTGGCGTCCTTATTCCGGCTTTTTCAAGCAGATAGTATTGGTTTTTAGGCACATCCCTTTCCTCAAGCTTAACCATGTCCCTTGTGCCGTATATTGGCACCATAAACTTGTTTTCAATGTCCCTGAAGTTGCAGTAAACCCAGAAATATCTGTTGTGGACAAAAATAGTGTTTCTCTCCCTTAATTCTTCCTGGACATCCTTCTTTGTAATGTCAGAAAATTTATTGACAGTAATAATGTCGTCCACAAACCCAATCCCTTCCCTTCGCTTGTAGTATTTTGAATATGTTTTTTCCCTTCCTTTCTGCGCAATAACTAATGTTTTGAACCCATGCGAATGCGCGCCCCTGCACACATCCAATGCAGAATGCCCGCCGAGCACACCTATGGTTATGCTGTTCTTGTCGTAATTTTCCAGTATTTTTGAGATTTGATTGCGGGAAATCATTTTTAAACCTGATTGATATTTGTTGTTTTTATCTGATATTATAAATTATCATCTGATATATTTAGTTATCATTTATTCTTTCAACCTAATATTTTTTTCATCTGATTTTTATTCATCGCATTCTTTATCTCAATTGCAATCCTTCTTCCAGTTGACATCGGCTTATTATATTTTAACCATGTATAAGGAGAGCCTTCAATGAATGGGTTTGTGCCTGCAACGATTCTTGCTGATATTTCAAACACAAAAATTTCCTCTTCCGGAGTCAGGATTGTTTCAAGGCAGAATGGCCCAAACAATCCAGGCGGTGCTAATTTCTTTGATGTTTTGACAACATCTTCTCCCATCTCTATTAGCCTTGGCAAGAATGATTCACGGACAACAACCGGAATATTGCCAACAATGACATAGCTTGGGTCTATTTTTGGCAGAACAATCTGGTCTCTTGCAGAGATTCTTCCAAGGCTGTCGACATTGCTTTCGTACCTTATATCACATCCCATTATCTCAATCTCATTGGTTAAAGAAGAGTAAAAGTAATGTATGAATAATGGAACTCCGATTATGTATTCCTGCAATACATATTTTCTTAATTGGTATGGCTTGATTTTCCTGTAGAAGTCCTTCTTGTCCTTTGCAAGGAAATACCCTCTGCCACCTTCTGCGCCCATGAACTTGACAATAACAAGCCTGTCAATATCCTCTGGCTTTTTGAATAAGAGGGGCACTTTCAATCCTGATTTTGTAAGCCACTGCCTCTCCAGATATCTGTCAGACTCCCATTTCAGGATTTTCTTATTGCCGTAATAGTTAACTTTCAGCTTTTCAACTTCCTCATAGCCCATGTAGGTTACAAAAGAGCCGTGGGGGATGATAATGGCATTCTTTTTAATAAGCTCATTCTGTATCTTTGGAAAGTCCCTGTAAGAATTAAGGGTTATTATCTCATCTGCTGAATTAAACATCTTATACGGGCGTTCAGAGCCCTTTTTACAGACTGCAATGGTCTTAAACCCTTCGTCATGCGCTCCTTTGAATATTTGCAGTGCAGAATGAGAGCCAATCGTTGCAATCCTGTATTTTGGCTGCGCCATATCAGAGGGTATACTATATTCTATATAAATTTTACTACCAGTATAGACTATAATAGAATTATTTGCTATATGGAAAAGAATAAAGTGTGAAGTTAATAGTTTATATAGGAAATTAATTACCTTAATAAACACCTTAGAAAAGAAGTTACTAAACTATAATCAAAGAGGTGATTAAAATGGAGGAAATTTTATTGAAATGCCCCAAGTGCAAGGAGAAACTATTTTCTGTTTCAATCAAGGAAAAAGAATTGATTATTAACAAAGGGCAAATGATTGATGGCAATATTCTAGATTTGATTAGCGAATCTACAAAAAGGGTTATACAGCAGGAAATGTTTTTGAGCAGTATCTAATTATTTATTTCAAGATTTTAGTTAGATTGTTAATGAATCTTTCAAAATCTCCTGTAGAATTAAGTTTATGTACCTCATAACTAAATTTATGTCCATCATTTTCATAAATATTAAACAAATAATAATCTTTCAAATCTATTGAATTAATGCCTCTTTCTTTGAATTTTTTCATTACTTTTTTATGATATCCTAGTTCATTTGTATAGTCTACATGAAAAAAGTGTATTTTTGGATTTTGCTTTTTTATAGTATCCCTCCTCCCTAGGTAATAGGTTACTGAATTATCATATCCATAAGTTGCATATAACCTAACTTCGATTACTGCAAGAATATCGTCACTATTTTTCGAATTAGGAACATAATCTATATTTGATATTACGAAGTCAAATATCTTTTTTGAATCTCCTATTCTTATTCGCTGCCAAATTTTATAAGTAAAAGGTATTAAGTTATGTTCCTTAATAAATTTTAAAAAATAATCTTCAAATTTTTTACCAGTTTCGCCTGTATTTTTAGATGGTTGTCTACCCCCTAACCATTCGGGATATAATTCTTCTACTTTTTCTTTAAATTCTTTTTCAAGAGTTTTTATATCCATAGAATATGGTAGATTATCATACTATTTAAACTAGTATGGGACATATTACTTTATATAATGGTAAATATTTTTCAATATAGAAAATAAAATCAATTTTGATTATTAAAAATATAAAAATGAATGTCTGTGTACTAAAAAAGCAACAAACAATTTAATCCGTAACCTTTAAATAAAAATTACAATAATCCAATTTCATTTCTCAATTTCTTTCTTAACAGCTTCCAGCAAAGGCTCGAAACAGCTTTTTGCCAACGAGATTACATCATCAACTTCGACAATTTTTGGCGAGTAACCGTAATAATTTATGTTGTGCCTTAGCTTCCGTAGATTATCAATTAAATAAATTGGCCTTGGGGTGTTTACCTTTAACTTAAAAAGCTCTTTAATAGGCATTATATGGTCTTGGGATTTGATTCCTTTTGCAACCAGCAAAGCATCGCCCAGCATTCTGAAACATTCGTAAATATTGCGGACAATAGTTGCTCCAGCTTCTTCTGTTAATTTTAATGTTAAAGTGAACTCAATATCCCTTTTTGAAGCTTCTATAATGCTTAATGCATTCTTTTTGTCGGGAACTTTGTATGTTATTGTCATGGCCTCACCTCCAAAAATCCTTCCAAAACAATTCCATTTGCTATATTGGAGAATAAATTCAAATCAATATCATTACGGGTAAAAATATGAAGATTAACTTTTACATTTTTCCTATAGCCGAATTGCGGGAAAATACGGAATTCATGAATTAATAAACTTTGGTTTCCAAGTATTTCAATAGCTATATCTATATCGCTTTTCTCGGTGTCGTCCCCTTTTCTATAACTGCCAAATAGTATAATTGTCCTTGAATTCTGTTTAAATTCATTTTGCATGAAATCATGTATTGCTTGAATAAGGGAAGACTCATATATCATGGTAAGGTTATAAGCGATTTTCCTTGAGAAGTTATACATATGCTGCTGGTTGCATGAAATACGCCATACTTTACCCAAAACATCCTTTGCAAGAAATCCTTCTTTTTCAAGCATGGTTACAATCCTGTTTGCAGTAGTCTTTGAAATATCAAGATTATGTGCCAGTTCTGTAAGACTCATCTGTTGGGTAGGGAAAGAAAAAAACCAGAGAAGCACTTTTTGATATGCTTCATTCAAATCTTGGAACTTTGATTTTAATTCCACAACTTCTGTTTGTTGTTTCTTGATCATGATTATGGTAACATGCATTACTATATAAACTTTTCGGTTATCAACTAGTAATATAAAAAATCATATGAATTTTTAAAGAACCATACTATTTTTCCGCAACCTTTAAATAAAAATCCCCTTTGCCGCTAAGTTATGGCAAGGCAAACCAATCCTTCAAACATTGCAGTCATAGGAATGGAATGGGGTGACGAAGGCAAGGGTAAGATTGTTGATTTTCTGGCTGAAAAAGCAGACATTATTGCAAGGTTCAACGGCGGCAACAACGCAGGGCACACAATTGAAGCAAACAACAAAAAGATTGTCGTGCATCTGGTTCCTTCAGGAGTTATGTATAAAAACAAGCTAAACATTGTTGGAAACGGATTGGTTATTGACCCTAAAACTCTGCTTCAGGAAATAAAAAATCTGGACAAAAACGGCATAAAAATTTCGCCGCAGAATCTTGCAATAAGCGAAAATGCCCATGTAATCCTGCCGCATCATATTGCCGAAGACAGGCAGGCAGGCAGCAGAATAGGCACGACAGGAAGGGGAATAGGTCCTGCTTACACAGACAAGGCTGCAAGAATCGGGTTGAGAATGCAGGATTTTATTGATGATTCAATTTTCAAAAAAAGGTTTGGCGAGGAAGAGTTTTATCGGGAATATAAGGGCTATGCTGAAGAATTAAAGCCGTTTGTAAATGACACAGCAGGCATAATCAATACAGCCATTGACAATAACAAAAAAATAATTTTTGAAGGCGCGCAGGGAACTTTGCTTGACGTGGACCATGGAACTTATCCTTTTGTCACGTCGTCCAGCGCAACTGCCGGAGGAGCCTGTACAGGGCTTGGAATTTCGCCAAGAAAAGTGCAAAGTGTAATGGGAGTATGCAAGGCTTACAAAACAAGAGTCGGCAATGGGCCTTTCCCGACTGAGATAACCGGGGCTGTCGGGCAGAAAATACAAAAAATCGGCAGGGAATTTGGCGCAACAACAGGAAGGGAAAGAAGAGTTGGGTGGTTTGATGCATTGGTTGGAAAATACGCTGTCATGGTTAACGGCATTGACTCCATTGCACTGACAAAGCTTGACGTCTTCACTACAATTGACAAGTTGAAGATTTGCGTTGCTTACAAGCACAAAGGCAATATACTTAAAGATTTCACGACAAGCATCAAAATCCTGCAGAACTGCCAGCCTGTTTATGAAGAGCTTGATGGCTGGTGGGACGACATTACAAAAGTAAGAAGCTATGACAGGCTACCGAATAATGCAAAGAAATACCTGAGAAGGATTGAGGAACTTCTTAAAGTGCCGATTTCAATAATCTCTGTCGGCCCGAAAAGAGAGCAGACGATTGTGGCGAGAAGTGAGTTTTTGGTTTGAATTATTATTTAATTTCTCAAAAAATTGGTGGTAACTGATTGATTTAATAAAGGGACTAGTTATTAAAATGTTAAAGAAGGTTAGTGTTGTAATACCAACATTCAATATGGCTTCAACATTAGGCAAAGCCATAGCTAGTGTACTTTCACAAAGTTATTCACCACTGGAAATAATTTTAGTAGATGATGGTTCTACAGATGCTACACAAGCAATTGTTGACAAAATTAAAGAAACAAGTCCTGAAAAAATTTTGTATACTCGTCAAGATAATACTGGTAAAAGTTCTGCTTTAAATGCAGGAATTAATAATTCCACTGGAGAATTCATAGCTTTTTTGGATGCTGATGATACGCTTCCAAGGCACAGCCTTGAAGATAGGGTAAATTTTTTAGAGTTCAATCCACAGCTTGATGCTGTTTTTACCGATACGAATTTTCAGGATAGCAAAGGCAATACTTATTCAATAAGAAGACCGCCAAAAAATTTAAGCCAATCGGAATTAGCATTTGCTTTTTTATCTGCAATAAAAACACCCTTTCATTTAATGTCAATGATGTATAGGGGGCCAGCTTTTAAAAAATATAGTTTGTTTAATCAGAAATATAATAGAGCACTAGATATTGATTTTGCTTATAGGCTATTATCAGAAGGAAAAACCGGTTATTTGCCCAGGGCCACATACAATTATGCTACAGCTACTCATGATCTACCTACTCGATTGAAGAACAGGTTTAAGGCAGCATTAGAAAAAACACATATTATTTATTCCCATACTCTGGGAATTCAGCGAGCATATCTTTTAGCACTAAATTTTATGATTCAAACAGCTAAGTTAGGTTATGATATTTATTCCCATGCTAAGTATGGTAAATCTTAACTAAACCTTCTCCACCACTAGCTTTCCCTTCTCAACCTTAAGCACAACCTCGTCTTTCTCGCCGAATTTTGAGATGTCGGTAACAATTTTCGGCAGCAGAATCCTTGAAGCCCTGAAGTCTAAATTGGTTATTATCTGCTGCGCTATCTCGCCGCTTAATCCCAAGTCCTCGAAAATTTTTAATGTTGCTTCGTCCCTGTCCCTTGCAGAAAATATCTCTGACTTTTCAAAAAGGTATTTTGCAATCTTGTCAGCAATGTTTATGCTTGTGGCTTTTGTTATGCCCTGCAGTCCAGGCGATAAATTTGCCTCTATAACCAAAGGCCCTTTCGGGCTCTCAAGCATGTCAACAGCGCATATCTCCGCTCCAATTGAAATTGCAGTTTCAATCGCTATCCTTTTAGTGTTCTGGTCAAGCACGCACGATTCTCCTGTGCCGCCTGCGTGGATATTTGCCCTCATCTCGCCTCTTACAGCCTTTCTTTTCATGGAAGCAATAACCTTGTCGCCAACAACAAATGCCCTTATGTCAACTCCCCCTGTTTCTATGTATTCCTGAATTAAAAATGGCTGCTTCAATGCAATCAGGGCATCAAGCATTGAGGAAGCTGCTGCAAAGCTTTCTGCAAACATCACGCCTTTGCCCTGTGTGCCGTGCGGAAACTTAAGGACAATGGGGTAATTGACCTCATTCAGAATTTTCTTTGCAGCCCTTGTCGAGGAAGCGAGATATGTTGCTGGCATTGGAATGTTAAAATGCTGCAAAGCAAGATGCGTCAGCAGTTTGTCATGCCCGATAGTGAAAGTTTCTGGCTTTATTGGGATATAAGAAGAGCGGCACAATGTCCTTGTCACAGAGCGCAGCAACGGCGCATACCTAAACGAGCCTCTCGGGTAGATGCAGCTGTACTGCGGCAGTTGCTTTCCCTCATATAACACATCCGATTTGCCTCCGCCTAGATTTACTTCAACATCCCTCAAGTCTATATTGTCAACAGAGTCAAAATAGCTCTTCATAGCCTCGATTACCATCATCGAGCTTTTGCTTCCAAGGGACATAACAGCGGCTTTCATTTTGTAGGGTCAATCAAAAATCCATCCTTTAAAATATTCTGCCCGATTAAAATCCTGTATTTCATATGGGCCCTGTCCGCCAAAGTGAACTCTGACCTTATTTTCTTGCCCGCTAACTCTATTTCTGCTTCAATTATCGGGCGAAGCTTTGAGCCATGCGCTGATTTGACTAGTTTTGACTTAATAACAGGCCCCAGCCTCAATTCAGCTGCAAGGTTTGTGTCTATGGAGCTTTTAGTTGCGCCTGTGTCTATTTTAGCGATAACGCTCTTGCTTCCATTATGGTGATTAACTTTGACTTTTTCAGCCAATCCAATGACTACCTTGCCATTCAATACCTTATAAGCCCCCATAAAACTGATAGAAATAAAATGGTTTATTAAGTTATTGGTTTTCCGGAAGCAGCTCAGCTTCCTTAACTCCTTCAGTGCCCTTGATTTTGCCCAATAATTTCTTAACTCTCTCAATCCTGCCCTTCACGACAATTAATTCCAAGCATGTGTGGTGGTCCAAGTAAGTGTGCATTGAAGAAACAATCTGGCAGTGGTAGTCATGCTGCAGGTTTGACACGTTCTTGCTGTAATGCCCGACACGCTGGTCATAGACAACTTTTATTGTCCCAACAATCTGGCTTTCGTGCATATGGGTCAGCCTGTCCCTTATGATGTCGTTGATTGCCTCTGACCTGTTCGTGTACCCTTTTTCTTTCAGGAATTTGTCAAATAATTTCAATAATTTCGGCTCAAAAGATATCCCCGTCCTTACGACTTTGTCCATAGCCTGTGAATTTGCATGCTGCTTTAAATATCTTTCGTAACACGATTGCAAAAAGCGTAATATTTATATAAACTCTGCATATACTGCCATGTATGCTGGAATCAATATCATTTATGGCTCTTGCTCTGGCGCTAGGGTTCAGGCACAGCTATGACTCTGACCACTTGATTGCAGCCTCAAACATATTAAGGAAATCGGATTCAATGAAATCCTCAGTAAAAATCGGCTTTAGCTGGGTACTGGGACACATGCTTACAGCAGCAATCGTAACAATAATACTTTTTATCTTTAAAGAGTCTTTTTTGAGCAATGTCCTTCCACATTTCGAAAAAATTGCAGCAATAATGCTCATGGTGCTTGGAATTTTAAGCTTGAAGGATTTTTTAAGCCTTCATTCCCATGCACATAGGCATGGAAACATAGTTCATTCACATCCCCATATTCATCTTAAAAGACATCACGACAAGCATTCCCACAGGCATATGTTTGGAGTTGGTGTTGTGCACGGGCTCGCAAGCAACAACGAGCTTTTGATGCTGTTTACTGCCTCGCTTGCAGTCACATCGCTTGCAGGCTTGATTGCGGCAATTGGGCTGTTCAGCTTTGGCGTTGCCCTTGGAATGCTGCTTTTTGCGTTTGTCTTTTCATACCCCCTGATAAAACTGCACAGCGAAAAAATATACAAGCTTGTTTCTTTAGGCACAGGTTCAATTGGAGTGATTTATGGGACTTTGATGCTGTTTGCTCTTGCGTAAAATGGACAAGGAATTAACCAGAAAATACGAGGAACTGGTGAATTCAATAAGCAGGCTGGGCAGCGCAATAGTCGCATTTTCAGGCGGGGTTGACAGCGCCCTTGTCTTAAAGGCTGCCCATGATGCTTTGGGAGATAAAGCTGTTGCTGTGACAGCTGACAGCCCGTCATTGCCAAGAAGGGAGCTGGAAGAAACAAAAAACACCGCAAGACAAATTGGCGCAAGGCACCTGATAATCAAAACAAAAGAAACCAAGAATGAGGATTATCTCAAAAACCCGGGCAACAGGTGCTATTACTGCAAGTCCGAGCTTTACACAAAGCTGAAATTGGTTTCTGAACAACTTGGGGTTAAAAACATCCTTAATGGAACAAATTTTGATGATTTAGGTGATTATAGGCCAGGATTGAAAGCAGCAGATGAAAGTAATGTAATAAGCCCGCTGAAAGATGCAAAAATCACAAAAAATGAAGTAAGGCAACTGGCAAAATACCTTGGCTTAGAAATCTGGGACAAACCATCATCTCCGTGCCTTTCTTCAAGAGTGCCTTATGGAAGCGAAATAACAATGGAAAAACTGGCAATGATTGAAAAAGCTGAAAATTTCCTAAAGGATTTTGGGATAAAAGAATTGAGGGTAAGGCATTTTGGCAGTTTGGCGAGAATAGAAGTCAACGAGGCTGATAAATCAGCAATAAATAGCAATCTTCAATTAATTGAAAAAAAATTCAATGAAATTGGGTTTAATGAAATTGAAATTTCAGATTTCAAAAGCGGAAATTTAAACTTGGTGCTGAATGTACGAGCAGAAAATTAGGGAAGTAATGCATGGTGTAAAAAATAATAAAATTAAGGTAGATGAAGCTGTAAAAAAGCTGAAATTTCTCCCGTTTGAGGACATCGGCTTTGCAAAAATAGACCATCATCGCGCTTTGAGAAGGGGGTTTCCTGAAGTTGTTTTCTGCCAGAATAAGACAACAGAGCAAGTTGTTGCAATAGTCAAAAAATTAGCAGCCATCAATTCAAATGTTTTGGCAACAAGGGCGGCAGAGGAAATGTTCAATGAAGTCAAAAAACATATTAAAAATGCGCTATACAACAAAATTTCAAGGACAATAATAATTCAAAATCAAAAAAATAAAATCAAAAAAAACGGCAAAATACTTGTTCTGAGCGCAGGCACTTCTGACATTAATGTTGCGGAAGAAGCGGCAGTTGTTGCAGAGGCAATGGGCAACAAAGTGGAAAGAATTTATGATGTAGGTGTGGCAGGACTGCACAGGCTGCTTAGCAATAAAGAAAAAATTGATGGAGCAGGCGTGCTTATAGTAGTTGCAGGAATGGACGGCGTGCTGCCAAGTGTTGTATCAGGATTGTTCAGCAAGCCCATAATTGCAGTCCCAACCTCTGTCGGGTATGGGGCTTCATTCAAGGGCATTGCTCCTTTGCTTACAATGCTAAATTCCTGCTCGCCGGGTGTTGTCGTAGTGAACATTGACAATGGGTTTGGAGCAGGGTATTTTGCCAGCATGATAAATAAATAAAAATGAAAACAGCATACTTTGATTGTTTCAGCGGAATCAGCGGTGACATGATAATTGGAGCTTTGATAGACTTAGGACTAAATGTTGATTTTCTAAAAAAAGAATTGGGAAAATTGAATTTAAAAGGATATAAAATTGAATCAAAAAATATTGTCAAAAATGGCATTTCATCAACAAAATTTGACTTGATTGAAGAGCATAAGCACCATGGCGAAAGAAATCTGAAAGAAATCAACAAAATAATCGATAACTCTAAATTAGATAATGAATCAAAAAATACAATAAAAAAAATATTCCAAAAAATCGCTGTTGCAGAGGCAAAAATCCACAAAAAGCCCATTGATAAAATTCATTTTCACGAGATTGGGGCAATCGACACTATAATTGACGTGGCAGGCGCTGTTATTGGCCTTAAAAAACTCGGCATAGAAAGAATTTACTGCTCAAAACTGAATGTTGGAACTGGATTTGTTGAGTTTTCCCATGGAAAATTCCCTGCGCCTGCGCCTGCAACTGCTGAAATATTGAAAGGCGTGCCGATTTATCACAATAACATAGAATCAGAGCTTGTTACTCCGACTGGTGCTGCGATAATAACTGCATTTGCTGAAAAATTCGGAGAAATGCCTGCAATGAAGGTTGAGAAAATCGGCTATGGTGCAGGAACAAAGGATTTGGAGCAGCCCAATGTTTTAAGAGTTTTTTACGGAGAATTGGACAAAATGGAAAATGAGACAATAAGCATAATCGAAGCAAACATTGACAACATGAATCCTGAAATTTATCCTTATGTAATTGACAAATTGATGGAAAATGGTGCTTTGGATGCTTATCTAACAAATATAATCATGAAAAAAGGGCGCCCAGCAATAAAATTAACAGTTTTAGCAGAAATAAAAGACACTGACAAATTGTGCAAAATCATCTTTGATGAAACAACAACACTTGGAGTCAGGATTTTTGCAGCAGAAAAAAGAAAATTGGATAGAGAAATTAAAACAATAAAGACAAAATACGGAACTGTAAGGGTTAAAATATCAAAATCAAATAATCAGATTCAAAATGTCATGCCAGAATATGAGGATTGCGCGAGGATTGCTAAGAAATATAAAATTCCGTTGAAGAAAGTGCATATTATAGTTAAAAAATTAATTAAACTTCCTCAAATAACTTAACAACCCTCTCCTTCCCAATCGCGAGAATGAAAGGCGCAAGCTTCGGCCCCCTTTCCTTGTTTAACAAAACCTTATAGGCTGCTTTGAAGAAATCCTGCGGCTTTAAGTCCAGCTTTTTGGAGACTTCATAAAACTCGTTAAACAAAGCCTTTTCATCGTAATCATTTTCCTTCAGCAATTGCGCAATAGCATGCAGCGCTTCTTTTTCTTTATGGCTCAGGTTCAAGTCCTTAGGGATATGCTTCTGCACTTCAAATTTCACATCTTCCGGAGCGTATTTCTTGAGCCAGTTTTTTGCCAGTTCCAGCCTTTTTGACAACCTTTCCATGTCATGCGGTGTCAAATCTTTCTTGCTTATCCATCCTCGCCTGCCAAGAATCTCCGCCATTTCATCCATATCCTTGTCAGGAAAAACCTGCGACACCATTACGGCAATGGAGTAGTTAAGCTGCACTGGAATCTCGTTCTGAATTTTCTTTGTCTGCGACAGAGCATACTGCCTTTTCAGCTGCTCGTCCCTTTTCTCATCTTTCTTCTCCACTCCATAATAAATCCTTTCAGCCTCTTCGTACCTGTCTGCAAGAAGGAGAAATTTATTGGAGTGCAGGTCAAATTCTATAACCATCTGGGGCTGGTAAGACACCATCATGAATTTAAGGAGCTCAGGCTCTGCAAATTCCAGCCAGTTATGCAATGATATCACATCGCCCACAGAGCCTGACAGCTTTTTGTTGTCAACGAGCAAAAATTCAGTCGGAATCTGAAGCGGCGGCTCTGACTTAAAGACTTCTCTGGCAAAAGTATGCCCTGTTTCAACAGAGCCTCCTGCGGCAAAATGGTCCTTGCCGGCTGATTCAAAAGTCGTCCCGTATATGTACCATGTTGCTGCCCAATGCACCCTCCACGGCAGCTTCACATTTCCTTTTCCGGGCTTTAGCCTACCCTTATGGCTGCAGCCTTTTGCATATGGCCTGTGCTGCGTGCACGAGTACTCCATCTCTTTTCCGTCCCATGAAATTGCATTTGTTGTTGCCGACCTTCCGCAATTCTCGCAAACCGGCATTACGGCAAGCCATCCTTCAGGCTTTTCACCTTTTGTGATGTCATTCCATATTCTTCTTATTTCTTCCGACTTGTCGAGCACGATTCTTATCGCCTTGTCATACAGCCCGCCCTTATATGAGTCATAGGATGAGAGTATATTGGGCTTTACGCCATATTTTTCCATAGCCGATAGGACATCCTTTTTGAAATAATCAGCCCACGAATTATAGCCAGCAACAGGCGACGGCACTTCTCTTAAAGGCTTTCCGAGATACTGCTCAAATTTTTCTTTGTGGACACCCAAGCCGGCTGGAATCTTGTCAAAATCGTCAAAGTCATCTGTTATGAAATTCTGCTCTGATTTCAAGCCAAGGCTTTTTAGGCTTTCATTTACAAACGAAGGTATCAGCAATTCAGCCCTTGCATTGCCTATATGGAAAAAACCAGACGGAGTCCACATGCCGTGGACAACGTGCTTCTTTACGCTTTTTTCCTTTAGCTGGCTGGCAACTTTATCCGCCCACACATAATAGTCAATTTTAGGCTTATCCATAAGCAAAAAGAAACCCAGACATTATATAAATATTTTGGAAAAGTAAAATCTTAAAGTATATTTTCTCTTTCCGGAAGAAGATAAAGCAAATCTCTTCGTATGTTCCGCGCAGTAACTTCCAATCCGGCTCCGGGAGCTTCTACAGAATAAGGGGATTTTTCTGGATAGGCGTCTGTTATAACAACAAACTTATTTAATGTTCCCTCAAGGCGCCCCAGAGGGCTTTTCTCAGGCACTTCTTTCAGCCCAACTTCAATTTTGGGCTCCCCATCTATAATATCCATTCTTGCTACATACCTAAGCGATAATCCATTTTCTTTGGCTTTGGCTACAATTTCTTTAAAATATTCATCAAGTTCATTTATTCTGTTTAGAAAGCTGCTCACATCTTCGCCTGAAAAGTATTCTCTTGGAATAAATGGGTTCAGCACCACATTTTCAATCCCCACACCATAGCCTGCAGTTCTTGCCAATACAATAATCTTTCTTGCAACATCCAAACCGCTTAGGTCATCTCTTGGGTCAGGTTCAGTATACCCTTTTTTCCTAGCTTCAATCACGATTTCGGAAAATTTTCTTCCCTTTTCGAGTTCTGTCGCTATATAACCATTTGTGCCGGAAAAACATCCCTCAATAGAATGAAGCCTGTCATTTAGGTCTCTAAGATCCTGCAAAAATGTTACTGACTCCGCGCCTGCCATGACAGAGCACCTATATCCATACCTTCTTGGGTGTCTTGTAAGTTCTTGAAAAACGGCGTAGTCTGACAATGCAACTGGATTTTTATTTGCTGTTACAATGCCATAAGGCGTATCGCGGATAACTTTTAAATGGAATTCCGTCATAGGTTCATTAAGGGCTGTAACATCAACAAATACAAGAGTAGATCTGTTACTTTTATACTCTCTCTTCGCCAATTCAAGAAGGTCGTCTAGGCTGCCATATTCAGAAGAATTAGTTTCTAATTGATCTGGAAAAACCCCATCTGGAGAAAACACTCTTTTCTTGCTCGAAGCAAGTCCAAATAGCCTTGTTGGGTCATAGTGGATGCTTGCGTCTGTGTCACCTTTTTTAAGAATTTGTGATGCCAGCGTTATCCCAACATTTCCAGTAGCGCCGATTATGAATAAATCCTGAATCATAGCCCGTTGTTTTGGAGATGTTTTTATAAATGTTACTAATTTTGAGTAGCAAATTAAAGGTAGAAAACATAATTACTTCAAGTACCCATTCGCTTTCAAAAGCTCTGCCAGCAGTATTGCTCCGCCTGCAGCGCCTCTTATAGTATTATGTGACAGCGCAACAAATTTCCAGCCGAACATTTTATCCTGCCTGAGCCTTCCGAATGTTATTCCCATGCCATGCTCAAAATCCCTGTCAAGCCTTGTCTGCGGCCTGTTTTCATCACTAAAATATTTGATAAATTGCTTTGGCGCGCTTGGCAATTTTAATTTTGCAATCGGGTTGTTGTAGCCAGTAACAGCATCAATAAATTTATTTTCAGTTATTTTCCTGCCAAGCTGGATTTCAACGCTTGCCATGTGCCCGTCTTCAACCGGCACTCTTATGCATGTCGCGGATATCTCAGGAATTTTTGCCAATCTCAATTTCCCGTTTGCAATTTTTCCCAGTATTTTTAGAGGCTCTTTTTCTGACTTTTCCTCCTCGTTTTTTATGAAAGGCATCACATTGCCTTCCATTTCAGGCCATGCTTCCAATGTTTTGCCTGCGCCTGAAACAGCCTGCAGCGTTGTAACTAACACTTTTCTTGGCTTGAACCTTTCCAATGCTTTTATTATCGGAACGTATGACTGAATCGAGCAGTTTGGCTTGACAGCTATAAAACCCCTTTTCCACTTTCTTTTCTTGCGCTGGATGCCAATAAGTTTTGCATGCTCGGGATTAATCTCTGGGATAATCATTGGCACATCCTCTGTCCATCTGTGCGCGGAGTTGTTGGATACAACAGGAACGCCTCTTGAAGCATAAGCTTCCTCTATATCCTGTATTTTTTGCTTGTCCATGTCAAGCGCTGAAAACACAAAATTAACTTGTCTGCATATTTCATCAATATCTTCTTCAACTCTTCTTACAATCAGCATGCTAATATCTTCAGGAACTTTAGTCTGCATTTTCCATCTGCCTTTTACAGCCTCGGCATAAGTTTTCCCGGCAGAGCTTGGAGATGCAACTACACAAACCACTTCAAACCATGGATGATTCTGAAGCAATTCAACAAACCTCTGCCCCACCATTCCAGTTGCGCCCAAAATCCCGGCTTTTAGCTTCGCCATTTTTATCCAAAGTACTCCTTATGCAAAACTTTGACAGCTTTTTCCGCATCTTTGCCGTCTACAATAAAAGTGATATTGATTTGGGAAGCTCCCTGCGATATCATCTCAACATTGATTCCGCTTTTTCCAAGGGTTGAGAAGGTTAAGCCTGCAATTCCGGGAGTGCGCCTCATGCTTTCCCCGACAACGCATATTATTGCCTTGTTCTTTGCGATGTCGATGTTGGCTATGTCCCTTAGCTCGCCCAAAATCGGCTCCAGATCGCCATTGCCATCTATTGTCAGCGACACGCTTACCTCTGATGTTGAGACAACATCAACGCTTCTCTTGTGCTCGGCAAAAACATCAAAAAGCCTTGCCAGAAACCCATAGGCTCCGAGCATTCTTTTCGAGTCGACATTAATGCGCGTAACATTCTTCTTGCAGGCGATTGCCTTGACTGCCCTGTGGTTTTTGCCGGCTTTTTTGAGTATAGTGGTGCCCTTGTTTTTCGGGTTAAATGAATTAAGAACCCTGACAGGTATATCCTTATCCATTGCCGGAAGTATGGTTTTTGGATGCAGCACCTTTGCGCCGAAATAAGCAAGCTCAGATGCTTCTGCAAATGACACATTATCAAGTGCAATTGCATTGCCCACAATCTTCGGGTCGGTAGACATAATGCCATCCACATCAGTCCATATCTGAATCTCATCGGCATCAACCGCAGCGCCGATGATTGCTGCTGTGTAGTCGGAGCCGCCCCTGCCAAGGGTTGTTATTTCGCCATTTTCAGTCTTTCCTATAAATCCAGTGATTACAGGGACAGCGTCAAGCTTTCTTATGCTGTTTTTTATCCTTGCATGCGATGCCTCAAGCGGCTCTGCATTGCCAAATTCCGAGTCAGTCAAAAACCCCAAGTCCCATGAGTCAAAAGCTTGTGACTTAACTCCTATTTTGTTAAGCTGCGCAGCAACAATTTTTGACGACATTCTCTCGCCAAATGACTGGAAACAGTCAAGAACCCTGCTGTTTAGCCTTTTATTCTTTGATTTTGATGCAAGATTTTCCAACTCATCCATGTCACGCTCCAGCAGCGCATTGCTTAATTCCAATTGCCCGATAATGCCGTAATGTGTTTTTTTGATGTACTCTAAAGTGGCAGCCCCTTTTCCTTCTGAGCATTCATTTGCAAGCCTTATTAATGCGTCTGTCATTTTTGCCACTGCCGATACAACCACAACAGGGTGCTTTTTTGCATTGGATTTGACTATCTCAGCAGTGTTTCTAATCCTTTCAGCATTCCCTACAGATGTCCCGCCGAATTTCATGATAATCATTTCAAACGCCTCTTGATTCTCTCAGCAGCTTTCCTTGTTTCTTCCAGCGTCGGCACAAAAGCAAACCTTACATAATTCTTGCCTGGATTAAATCCGTTAAAGCTTGTCGATATCCATTCGCCAGGCGTCACGACAACCGCTAGGTCTTTCTGCAGCAGCCTCTTTGCGAATGCGACAGAGCCTGTATTTTGTGGCGTTTTCTGCCACATATAGAGGGTTGCCTCAGGCCTACAGTCCTCCAGTCCAGCCTCTGCAAGCGCGTCAGCCATAATCGTAATCTTCTGCCCGTACTCGTTTCTCATTTTCTCAACATGCTTTTCATCCCTTAATGCTGCTATCGCGGCATCCTGCACAAAAGTCGCTGTGCCAGAGTCTATGTTGGTTTTTAATTTTCTGAATGCAGACACTATGCTTTCATCTCCTGCAACCCATCCAACCCTGTAGCCAGTCATTGCGCTTCTCTTTGACAATGAATTAAACGCAACAACGCCTTCCTTTGAAAATTCAAGTATTGAATGCGGCTTTTTCCCAAAATAGATCTCAGTATAGCACTCGTCACTTGCAACTATGATGTTATTATCGTGCCCGAAGTCTATTGCTTCTTTGAAAAATTCTTTTGGTGCGATAGCCCCGGTTGGGTTATTAGGATAGTTAATCCAAAGTATTTTTGATTTTCTTGCAGTTTCTCTTGGAATGCTGCTTAAATCCATGAGAAAATTATTCTCTTCAAGCAAAGGCACAAAGTAAGGCTTTCCCTCTGCAAATAATGTGCCCCTGTCATAAGGCGGATAGCCCGGATTCGGCATTATTGCATAGTCCCCTGGGTTTATGAAAGCCTCCGGGAAATTAAATACAGCCTCTTTTGCGCCTATTGTAGATGTTATCTCTGCTTCATAATCCAAATTTACGCCAAATCTCTTCCTGTACCATCTGGCAATTTCCTGCCTGAATCCGTCAGTGCCAATGTAACTGGGATAGCCTGAACTTTTTCTTTTATCGACTGCCTTTTTTATTGCACTTCTGACTACTTTGGGAGTCGGTTCTTTCGGATCTCCGACACCAAAGTCAATCGGTGATATGCCTGCTTTCCTCAGCTTTGCAACCTCATTGTCCACTTCCGCGAAGGCGTAGCCTGTCAAGCCCGCCAGCCTGTTTGATATGTTTATTTTCATGGTTTATCACTTGAATTTTTTAGCGCTTGCAAAATCAAGCGTTGCAAAATAATCCTCAACATTTTCTGCCCTTCTTATTCTTGTTATGCTTCCGTCGCTCCTCAGAAGAAGCTCTGCGGAGCGCAGTTTTCCATTATAGTTGAAGCCCATTGCAAAGCCATGCGCGCCTGTGTCATGAATAATTAAAATGTCTCCCGGAATTATTTCAGGAAGATTCCGGTTAATGGCAAATTTGTCATTGTTTTCGCACAATGAGCCAGTTACATCATACACATGATTTTTTGGAGCATTTTCTTTGCCAAGCACGGTTATATGGTGGTAAGCGCCGTATAACGCAGGCCTCATAAAGTTAGCCATACTTGCATCTGTTCCAACATAATCCCGGTAAATATGCTTAAGGTGTCTCACTTTAGTAATAAGATACCCATAGGGGCCCGTAATAACCCTTCCACATTCCGTGAATATTCTTGTTGGATGAAGTTTATTCTTTACTATTATTTCCTCATAAGCCTTTTTCACGCCCCTTGCAATTCTATCATAAGATACAGGCTCTTCTTCAGGCTTTTGTGCTATTCCTATTCCGCCACCTAAATTTATGAATTCCATCTTTATGCCTGTTTTCTTATAAACTTCGACTGCCAGCTCAAACATCATCTTGGCAGTCTCTATAAAATAATCTTCGTTTAGCTCATTGGATACTATCATGGTGTGCATTCCGAACCTTTTGACTCCTTTTGCCTTGGTTATTTTGTATGCCTCAATCATCTGCTCCCTTGTCAGCCCGTATTTTGCCTCTTCGGGCTTTCCTATTATTGGATTGCCTTTTCTTGCAGGCCCTGGATTGTACCTGAAACATATTAGGTTAGGCAGTTCTGCAGCCTTTTCCAAAAATTCAATGTGGCTTATATCATCAAGGTTTATTATTGCTCCTAGCTCTTTTGCCTTCACGAAATCTTCTGCAGGCGTGTCGTTTGAGCTGAACATTATTTCCTCTCCCTCAAAGCCCATCCTTTCAGCCATAACCAGCTCTGAAAATGAGCTGCAGTCAAGCCCAAATCCCTCCTGCTGCATGATTTTTAGGATGTATGGATTTGGAGTTGCCTTTACTGCAAAGAACTGCTTAAATCCTTCAAGAATCCCAAATGCCTTCAAAAAATGGCGCGCATTCTGCCTAATAGCCCTTTCATCGTAGATGTGAAAAGGCGTTGGATACTTTTTTATTGCTTCAAGTACCTTCTCTTTCCTGAACGGAAGAATCTTTTCAGCCATTTTACAATATCTTCAAGTCAGCAAGAATTTTCCTGAGCTTTTCCCTGTTTTCAGCCTTCATCTCGCACATGGGCAGCCTGTAAGCCTCCTTAATCATTCCTTTCATTGCCAGAGCAGCTTTTATCGGTATTGGGTTTGTTTCAATGAAAATTCCTTTGAATAGCGGGAGCAACCTATAGTGAATCTGCCTTGCTTTTTCAAGATTTCCTTTCAGCGCAAATTCGCACATATCGTGCATTTCCCTTGGGATGATGTTGCTTGCAACGGAAATAACACCTTTGCCACCAAGAGCCATCAAAGGCAGCGTCAAATTGTCGTCACCTGACAAAACGTCAAAGCCTTTTGGAAGATCGTTTATAACCTCCATTATCTGGGACACATTTCCTGACGCTTCTTTCACCCCAACAATGTTTGAGTGCTCTTTTGCAAGCCTTGCCAAGGTTGATGTCTCAATATTTACCCCTGTCCTGCCCTGTATGTTGTAGATGACAATCGGAATATCAACTGCATTTGCAATTGCGCTGAAGTGCCTGTACAAGCCTTCCTGTGTCGGCTTGTTGTAATAAGGGCATACCTGCAAAGACGCGTTTGCTCCTGCATCAGCGGCATGCCTTGTCATTTCAATCGCTTCTTTGGCAGAGTTGCTTCCCGTGCCTGCTATGACCGGAACTTTTCCTTTTGCAGCGTCTATTACAATCTCTATCACTTTTTCATGCTCATCATAATCAAGTGTGGGACTTTCTCCTGTTGTGCCGCAGGGCACAAGGCCGTCAATCCTGTTTTTGATCTGGAATTCCACAAGCTTCCTCAAAGCTTCCTCATCTATGCTGCCTTTTTCAGTGAAAGGCGTAACAATAGCTGTCATTGCTCCTTTAAACATCTTGCCTGCCTCCGATTATGCTTTCCATCATATTGTCTATTGTATAAAATCCTTTTTTCCCTTTTATCCACTGCGCTGCCATTAAAGCCCCTGCAGCAAAACCTTCCCTGCTCCTTGCTTCATGTTTCAATTCAATTGTGTCTGCGCTGCTGTCAAATCCCACGACATGGGTGCCTGGGATGGATCCAGCCCTTATCGAGGCAAAATGCAGCTCATTAGGGCTTATTTTTCCTTCAGCCATGGCAAACAGCAGCTTGCTCTTTCTTCTTATGTTTTTAACTAGAATATCGCCGATGGTTTTTGCGGTTCCGCTTGGGCTGTCAATCTTCTTGCTGTGGTGCAGCTCATACCCGTAAACATCATAATCATCCAGTTTGTTCATCATTTTTGCCGCATTTTCCACTATCCTGAAAAATATGTTTACTCCAATTGAAAAGTTTGAGGCATATACAAGCCCTATGCCGCTTTTCTTAACAATGCTTCTGGCTTCATTAATACTCCCATCCCATCCTGTCGTGCCAACCACAACGTTTTTTTTGAATTTTGAGATTTTTTGTATATTGCCAAGCACAGCATTTGGAGCTGTAAAGTCTATGCAAACATCAGCATTGCGCATCGACTCTTCACTTATCTCCCTGTGGCTCGCGCTGGATTCAGTTGGGTCTATAGTAGAAGCTACATTAATTCCCCTTGATTTGGCAGCCTTTTCCACTTCCCGCCCCATTTTCCCGTAGCCTATTATTGCGATGTTCATATACCGAAAGGTATAAATATACCCTATATAAACATTGTGTTATTATAATAACATTTTGAAATATTATTGTTATGCCAACCGTAAGCCATATCGTGAAAAAAATTGTAAGCGAGCAGCCTTTTGTAGAGGAAGCGCTTGGAAACGGCATAATAAGCATAGCGAATTTGGCGGAGAATATGATGCCAAGAGTGGAAAAGGAGTTCGGCAGTAAAGTCAAGCAGGCTGCTGTTGTAATGGCGATAAGGCGGTACGCCGAGGAGATTGCAGGGCACAGGAAGAAGACAAAATCCTTTAATTATGCGGGAGAAATAATAATGAAGTCTAATATCTGCGATTTTACGGTCATCAAGTCAAATACCCTTCTTGCAAAATTAAAAAACATCCACAATTTAGTGAATTTTGAAAGGGGAGACACCCTTAATGTGATAGTCGGCAACAATCAGGTCAGCGTTATAATAAATGAAAAATACATGAAAAAGCTGGAAAAATTTCTATCAGGGGAAAAGATATTAAACAAGGAAAACGGGCTTGTCTCATTGACTATTATTTTCACTTCGGACGATTTCCTGCATACTCCGGGCATAATATTTGACATAGTAAGGAAATTGGCATGGGAGGGCATCAATATTTACGAAATAGTCTCAACCATGACTGAGCTGACTTTTATCCTGAGCAAGGATGATTCCATGAAGGCTTATGAAGTCCTGCAGGAAATTGTCAGCAGATAACAGAAATAATGGGCCTAAGGGGATGTCGAACCAACTGTTCCGTCAGTTGAGTGCGGAAACAAGTGCAATTTTCAATTGCACGGATAAGAAATGGGCCCAAGGGGATGTCGAACCAACTGTTCCGTCAGTTGAGTGCGGAAACAAGTGCAATTTTCAATTGCACGGATAAGAAATGGGCCCAAGGGGATTTCAACCCCTGACCCCCTGATTTCTTTTTGCATTAAGAGTCAGGTGCTCTAATTGCCCCAACCTTTTTGCAAGCAAAAAGCTTGACCAAAAACGAGTGCAGGCTGAGCTATGGGCCCAAGAGAACTCCAAGATTTCAGGGCAATTTAAAAGGTTTTCTGAAAAATAATGATAGCCCTATATACTAAAATTTAAAATAAAATCAAACAAGATATCTTATTTGCTTACCCGAATTTTCCCTCCCTTGACAGGCCCTCAATCGCTGCCCTCAGCTTCTCAATATGCCTCTGCAGATCATGCTTCAGCTCCTTGTACTCCTCTGCGCATAGCGGGTGCCCGTCCTTTTCCGCATCATGCAGGGCGTGCTTCTCGATAAAGCCCACAGCCTTTGTCAGCTTGTAAAGAAGCTTGGTTTTGTCGTAGTTGCAGTTGCACAGCATAAATACCACCTCTTTTTTATTTGTTCCTGCGATTTTGGTTTATATAAATGTTTCTGAAATTCTAACTTATAGCAGTCATGTTAATTTTCCACAATCTATTTATATAAGCTTGATAAGAATAATCCCAAAGGAGATGATTGAAATAAAAAGAAGGCATATTGCGTTATTCTTATTTTTTACAATCGCGCTGATAGCCATAAGCGGCTGCGCAAAGCCCGAGTGCAAGACAAGCGCTGACTGCAGCCCAAGAACCTGCTTTGCGGCAAAATGCGAGGATAAAAAATGTGATTATTCACTGAAGCAGAACTGCTGCGGCAACAGGATTAATGAAAGCATTGAGGACGGGAAGCCGGGCAACCCCTGCAACTGCCCGCAGGACTATGGGAAGTGCGAAGGCAAGGGCAAGGTAAAAATCGGCTCAAGGCTTGAAGATGCGGCATACGTACGCTATTTGTGCAATGCCGACAGCCAATGCGTTTTGGGAGTTGACAAAAATGACGTAATTCAGCAGAACTTTTTGGATACGCTTGACATAGGTATTTTGAAGGCAAGCTCTGTCATCAAATACCCAAAGCCGTTTGACGTGAAGAAGGACAGCTTTGAATTCACATTATCCATAGACAATGCCGCTGCTGACGTCATACTGCCCGTAAGGCTCACAAAGATAAGGCTTCTGCTCAGCAGCGAGTACACAAGGACTGAGCAGCTTATTTCAGAGCAGGAGATTGACAGCACTCTCAATGAAATTGGGGACCAGGCAACAATAAGGGTGCCTATTAACCTGAATTACAGGCCGCAGGAGGCAGAGGAGGCAGGTGGCGTGAGGTATGTGATGGACTATGTCTACAAAAAGAAAGTGCTCAGCAGCAGAGCCGCAAACGGCACAGGCATATACACAGATGAGATAGTCAGGGCGTCTTTTACAGCGCCTCCCAAGCCAGTTATCTTTGTGAGAAGTGGATAAAATGCTTGGCAAAAGAGCTATAGAGCTATCGCTTAATTTTATTATCATACTCATAATCTCAATAGTTATATTCGGCTTTGGAGTCAGGTTTATATCAAAGCTTTCCAGGGAGGCAATAGATATAGAAAAAATAACTACAGACCAGCTTGATGAGATAATAGGCGATTTGGTTTGCGAGGGCTCGGACAGGGTTTGCATAGGCACAGACAGGAAAACAATAAGCAGGGGGAAGTGGGACACTTTTGGAGTCAAAATAATAAACATACTTGACGGGCAGCATTTTATAATAGCCGTCTCAAGGCCCAATATCCGGGGCTACACAAAAAACAAGGTTGAAATAAGGACAGACAATCTCGTATGGAACCCCAAGGAAAGGGATGTCTTTATAGGCAAGAATGAGGAGGAAACCCTTGGGATTGCCATTCAGGTTCCGCCAAGCGCAGTTTCAGGTACATACATATTCAATGTTGAAATCAAGACTGTGGAAGGGAACAAATATGCTAATGTGCAGAAATTATATGTTGATGTGCCTTAGGCTATCTCACAGCTTCAACAATCTCGGCAAAGCTTTTTGCGTCCAGAGAGGCGTTCCCAACCAAGCCTCCTTCAATATTGGGCATTGAAAGAAGCTCTTTTGCATTTTCAGGCTTCATTGAGCCGCCGTAAATAATTCTTGTCTCTTTTGCAGTTTCCTCATCAAAAATTCCTGCAAGAAGCTTCCTTATGAAAAGATGGCACTCCTCTGCATCAGCCTTTGTCGCTGCTTTTGCGTTTGGGTTGCCCCTGCTGATTGCCCATACGGGCTCGTAGGCAACAACAAGCCCCTTTGAATTGCTTACGCCTTTTAAGCAGCTAATAAGCTGGTCTTCAAGAACGTCTTCTGTTTCCCCTTTCTGCCTCTGCTCGAGGGTTTCACCAACGCACAAAATGGGGTTAATGTCATGCTTAAATGCTGCAATAACTTTTTTGTTGATAAACTTGTCATTTTCTCCCATTTCCCTTCTTTCCGAATGCCCTAAGATGACGTACTCACAGCCCAAGTCTTTAAGCATCAATGGCGAGATTTCGCCCGTGAAAGCCCCTGAATCTTCAGGATGCATGTTCTGCGCGCCTAATCTTATATTGGTATTTTTCAGCTCTTTGGAAACTGCCTGCAATGATGTAAAAGAAGGGCAAATGACGATTTCTGCGTTTTTTACATTTACAGCCAATTTTTTAAAATCTTTGATGAAGTTTATTGCATCTTCTATGGTTTTGTTCATCTTCCAGGTTGCTGCTATGAGTTTTTGCATTTTATTATGTTTTATCGTTCTGCTTCCTGTTTTTATTCTTTTTGCTTTTGGACTTTAGTATCATGGCAGCGCCTATTAGGATAATGGCTGCAGACGCCAGCATGACGCTCTTTGATATCCTTAAGCCCAAGTCCATGAACAGCTGCTCGGGATACAAATTTACAATCATCTCTTTTGCAGGATCAAACAAATATGTTCCCTGCTCAAACAGCAGCATGTGGAATGACTCGAATGCCGATGAAAAGTCAGAGCTTATGAGAAAAAACAATACCAGCGCAAGGGCTACTGTCAGCACGCCGCCGAAAAAAAGCACCTTGCTGACGAAATTTGTTATGTAGTTGTTAGCTTTTAGTATGAATGCTGATGCTATAATGAGCAGTATGAACAGGGCAATAAGGGCGTAAAGCAGCAGGGTTGATATTCTGACGGCATTCCTGACATCAAGTAAATGCAGCCTTTCCCTTTCGTTAAATTCGTTTGGAAGCTCGTTGCTCTTTCCGCCTACGAAATTCATCACCTTTTCGTGCAGTGAAAAAGCATTTGGGACATTCTGCTGCACATTGTATTCTGAGAATTTTTTTTGGTAAAACGAGCTGTCAAAACTCATGAAATTCAGTACAAGCAGGAACAGCAGAAACGGCAGAATAAGAATCATCAGGAATTTTGCTATAGAGGCAAATGTAAATCCCATATTAGCTGTCCATCATTATTACTTTCTTCTCGTCTTCGACTGCCTTTTTGATTGCATCCTCGATCGTTTTTGCATCCTTTTTTTTAGGGGCATTTTTGGCTTCTTCCCTGCCCTCTTCAAAAACCATTCTTGCAGCCTTGAACGGTATTTCCTGCTCATCTATCGCTTCTTTTTCCTTTTTCTCTTCCTCAAGGTCAAAAGCGTCAGTAGCATTTTTTTCATCCCTCTCCTTCTGCTCCTCTTTTCTCATGTAGTCTGACGAGAGGTCTTTTCCCCCGGGGCCGTATTTTTGCTCGTGGTACTTTTTGTCGTCTTTCCTGTCCGGTGGGGAGCCTGCGTATTTGGAGCTATGGTAGCCTTCAGAATGTATGTTCCACTTGTCTTCCTCTGACAATTTTGCCTTGTACATCTTAAGACGCGATAAGCCCGCCCCATACGGGCTTTTTAATCCTGTAGCCCTTCTTAATCAGCAAATCAGCTTCCCTGCTGTTCCTCTCAAGCAACATTGCCTCAAATTCAAAGTCAAAAGCATCATTTGGCTCCAAAAACGGGTTTAGGCTGTTCATTTTGTAAGCACTCTCCTTTTTAAACTTTTTGTTTTTAACTACTTAAAAGTAACTCTAATTATACCTTAGTTAAAATCAGGTCTATCTTGCTCCTGAGCTGCGCTTCGGGATAAGCCCCTATAATCCTGTCGACTTCCTTTCCCCTGCTGAATATTATCATGCAGGGTATTCCCCTCACGTCGTGCTGCGCTGCAATCTCCTGGCTGTCATCAACATTCAGCTTTGCAAATTTCAGCTTGTTTGCATACTCGCTTGACAGCTTTTCAAGGACAGGGCTGACTACCCTGCACGGCCCGCACCACGGCGCCCAGAAATCAACAAGGGCAGGGAGTCTGCTTTTCAAAATTTCGCCTTCAAAAGTGTCTTTTGTCAAGTCCAGCATTTTATTGGCCGCTGTTTCCTGGATTTTAGCGCTTACTTGAAAATCAAGTACCTTCTTCTGTCAATGTCCATGTCTATGAAAGAGTCGCATTCCTGCCTCAGCATCGAGGAGCTGGATTTCCCGAATGCAATAGCCTCAATCCTGCAGCCGAGCGCGTGCCTCAGGTGCTGAACCAAAGGCACATAGTCGCCGTCGCCGCTCACAATCACAATAGTGTCAAGCTTGGGCGCCAGCTCAATTGTGTCCATCGCCAATCCTATGTCCCAGTCACCCTTTTTCGCGCCTCCTGCAAAAATCTGCAAATCCTTCGCCCTTACCTCAAAGCCGATTTTTTCCAGCGCGTCAAAAAAATTCTGCTCCTCCTTGACGTCGGCCTTTATTACATAGGCGATTGCCCTTATAAGGCTCCTGTTGCCAACCGCAGCCTTCAGTATCTGCGCAAAATTAACCTTTGCGTTGTACAGGTTTTTGGCAGAGTAATACATGTTCTGCACATCGACAAACACGCCCACTCTCTGATCCTTGAAATGCATTGTCATTCACTCCCTTAAGCTGGGCATTTTTTCCTCGTAGCCGCAGTTTGAGCAGCGTACGGCATTGCCCTCGAAAGCCAGCGCCAGCTGCCTGCACCTAGGGCATTGCTTCAAAACAGAAAACTTCTTTAGCTTTTTTTCAAACCGCTCCTCATCATGATTCATGACTATTTTTGCTGTTGCTCCGCTTATATATAAAGTTTTTGAAATGTCGGAATTGCTAAGGTGTAATCCCTAGTGTTTTTGGCAAAAGGCAAATTATCAACAAAACCAAAGAAGCAGTTATTTTATAATCTCATACTCTTTGACTACAATCCATGAAAATATGAACAGGATTACCGCGCCTGCAATTATCCACGACAGCCCTGCTTGTGTGGCGTCCTTGTACATCAGGTAAAGCCCGTAAGCCATTATTCCAAACCCCAGCCAGAGGAACTTGTCCAAAACCATCTTCATAATCTCAAATTCCTGCTGCTCCGATAATCTTCTTTTCATTGTTTCATCCCTTTACAACTATAAAAAAGTCTTTCTGCGCGTAAATATAATCAGGGTCTGCCACTCCTACGCTTTCATCAGTCACTTCAAAGTTTAAAACATACGAGCCTGCAGGAGTCGCGGTTGGTATTTTTAGCCTTAGGTTTTTCACATCAGCTTCTGCTGAAGCCAGCTTGTAGCCGTTTGGCGGCTGGGCCGTCTGGAACCATTGTGGATTCTCGATTTGGAATGTCCCGCCCTGTGTGCCTGAAGCCGGTATGAAGGAAACAGGGGTGAACCTGAGCTTGTAGCTAAGTGTTGAATCCTTTTTGTTTCTTACGCCTACAGTCAGGATAGTGGATTCCCCCTTGCCAAGCTCAATCTGGGTTTTTGGAAATGCAACCTTTTTGTCGCCTGAAATCAAGTCTTCCAGAACCTTATTCTTTACCTGATCAGTCACATCGCCGCCTATCTCGCCGACTTTCCCGAACAGCCCCCTTATGAATCCAAGCCCGAGTCCCAGAAGGGTCATAGCCAGCACGATAATAACAATAGCCTGTATTGAAATTTCTAAAGAAGCCCTTTTATTGAACATCCATTCACCTCTTTTTCAGCAATTATAATGCGCTAAGATTTTATTTGGATAACTCATTTATAAATCTTTCTAAAAATAATCCAGAACTCATCAATTTTCACGCTATTATTTATTTTATTGGCTTATTTTAGGAATATTTTGATTCATATAATCTGCCCTATAAATTCTATTGATAGCAACATTTAAAAACAGGCCAAAAATCTCATCGGCTATGGCAAGGCTCAGAAAATTTGTCGCTTACCGGAGGCTTGAAAGACCCTACACAAGGACGTCAAAGTTCAAGGCAAAGTCTTACATAAAGATGACTCCGAACGTTAAGGTAGTCAGGTTTGACACCGGAGACGCAAGCAGGGATTTTAAATTTACCTTAAACCTGCTCTCAAAGTCGGATTTGCAAATCAGGGACAATGCGCTGGAAAGCGCAAGGCAAACCTCAAACAAGCTGCTGGAAACGCATCTTGGCTTGAACGGGTTTCACTTGAAAGTGAAAGTGTATCCGTATCATGTTCTCAGGGAGCACGCCCTTGCATCTGGCGCAGGCGCTGACAGGTTCAGTTCAGGCATGGCGCATTCATTTGGCAAGCCGATTGGCTTGGCCGCAAGAGTCAAAAAAGGGCAGGCAATTTTCCAGGTGAGCGTGGACAGGCAGAATCTTGAGGTTGCAAAGCAGGCGCTTGAAAGGGCCTCGAAGAAGCTTCCTTGCTCGTGCACGATACAGCTTACTGACAATAAAAATATCAAGTAATGATTCTCTCGGCGGCTTTGGCTTTCGAAAACTATAAATAGTTCTTTTGATATTCATTTTTCATGGTTCTCGAATTGCTCGACAATATTACTCCAAACAAGTACCTCCATTCTGCTATCATACTCCTGATTTTTTATGCATTGTCGCAGCTTGTCGTATTTATTTCCCAGAGGGTGATACTCCAGCTCACCAAAAAGACAAAAACCAACTTGGATGACTTGATAGTCTCCAAAACAAACAAGCCCATATCACTTATACTGATACTTCTTGGGCTTAGGCTTGCGATAATTCCGCACAAGGTGAAGCCGTACATACTGGACGTATTCGAGCATATCGTTGCATCGCTGATTGTTGTGATGGTTGCTTACATATTCATTGTCGTCTTTGACATACTTATAATAAACTGGGGCAGGAAGTTTGCCGCAAAAACCGAGTCGAAGGTTGATGACGAGGTTGTGCTTCTGTTCCAGAGGTTTTCCAGAATAACGCTGAGCCTTATAGGGCTGATTTTTATACTTAATGTTTGGGGAATTGAAGTTGCTCCTTTGCTTGCAAGCCTTGGTATTGCTGGAATTGCTGTTGCTTTTGCCCTGCAGAGCACTCTCGGCAACATTTTTGGAGGCATATCCCTTATTGTCGACAAGAGCATTACAGTTGATGATTTCATAAGGCTCGAGGACGGCACAGAGGGCAAAGTAACAGACATTGGATTGAGGAGCACAAAAATAAAAAGCAGGGACGGCGACTTGGTTATACTCCCGAATGGCAAGCTTGCTGACTCAAAGATATACAATTACCACAAGCCGCTGCCGATAACAAGAGCCACTGTTGACTTTAGCGTCAAGTACGGCTCTGAGCCCGAAAAAGCCAGGAAAATCGCGCTTGATGAATTAAAAAAAATAAAATATGTGCTGAAAGAGCCCGTCCCTGTTGTTATTTTTGCCGAAATGGGCGAGTTCGCGCTTAAGTTCAAGGCGCATTTCTGGGTTAAGTCCATAAATGAAAAAATAGAGGCAAAAGATGCTGCCACAACAGCCATATACAACGCCCTCAACAGGAACAAGATAACTATACCATTCCCTACAAGGACGGTTTACCTGAAAAAGGGCTGACGAATTACCTGTTTAGTATCCCTTTTATTATGCTGTAAGTCTCAGGATATTTATCTATATTGAGGATTTCTGTATGGAGGTTTTCTCCAAATAGGCTGCTGCAGGTGCCGTTTATTTTGAATATTTCGGCATTCTCCATCTCTGCATTTTTTGACAGGGCAATTCCATCCCCGTCTCCCAGCTTCATTTTGCAGCCCTGCCCGATTATTGCATAAATTTTGATATTGGCTGGCTGGCTTAAGGGGTCATTCAGCTTGTTGATGAAAAGGCTGTTTTCCTGCATTTCACTGCATTCCCTGTTCTCGCCCACCAGGCTGCAGTAATCCCCTACCGGGCCTGAAATTCCTTTGTTTGGGGTAGCCACCATAATAAGCTTGTCAACATCGCCTGCGCCAAAAATCTGGATGTACCTTCTTGCCACCAAGCCGCCCATTGAATGGGCAATTATGTTAACCTTGGGCTTGCCGGTTCTTTCTTTTACGAGCTCCATTATGTCTTTAAGCCTCAGGGCATATGTGTCAATGCTTTCGCTCTTTGTCGGCACGACTACGTACCTGTCCTCTTTCCTGAATGCATCATAGTAATAGCTTGCCTTGACACTTACAGGCCTGCCTGACAAGCCCCATATGCCCTTTTGAAGCTGCTCGTTTTTGGAGTACAGCGAGACAATGCCTGCATTCAGGTAGCCGTCGTCCTGAAGCCGTGACTGGAGCTTGTTGAATGAGTCAAGGGAAAATTCAGGAGAATTATCCTTTGCAAGGGAGTGCCCGTGCAGGAATATGACCGGAAATGTCTTCGGGTCGTTTTTGCAGCTTTCATCCACACAACACGGCTGGCATTTGCTGAATATGCAGCAAATCGGTGGATTGTCAGACAGATTTGAGTCTATTTTTGAAGTAAGGTTGTAGGATATGTTTAGGCTTATCGGCTCAAAATTGAAACTGCCAAGGCTTTTCGCAGGCTTGCCGAGGCTTGAGCATTTTTCCATCAATCGCGATGTTTGTACTGAGGCATTGATTTTTGATAAGAGGTATAATGAAATGTTTATGGACTCATTATGATCCAAAGCCATTATGCTGCTTATGTTTTTAGGCAGCGCCTGCTCTGCAATTCGTATAACCTCAAAATCAGTCTTATTCCCTGATTTTACTTTTTCAAACGACTCGTAGTAAGAATTATTTATCTTCCTCAGCTCATTCTCTCTTAAGCTGTCCGCCAATTCCAAAAATCTATCGTCTGCAGGAAAGCTTACGTTTTTTTCTTCAATGATTGCCAATGACTCGTTTCTGGTGCGCAGGTATCCTTCTTCCAGTGCGCTCAATGCGCTGCAGGCTTGCTTTAACTGCAGCGAGTCAGGATGCCTTTCCGCAAATTCCTCGCTGTTTTTTATTACATTGCCTATGGTAATGTTTTCTTTGCAGTCCTGCTTCAGGCTGCACAGCAGGTCTTTCTCGCGCTTTAAAGCGTGCCCGAGGCTGAAGAATATCTCTATGGCAGGCGCTTTTGTCCTCTCAATTAACAACACCTCCTGTTTCACGAGGCTGTCAATACCGGCTTCGATTTTGCCGTAGCTTTCAAATGTGTTGTTTGTCATCGATGATGACACATTATTAAAGCCGGCAATATTAATGGAAAATTCAGTTAGCACCTCATTGCCTTCGAGGCTGTTTATAAATTCATTCAATTCATTCAGGTTCCCGCCCATCATCCTCAATCTTGACAATAATCCATTATGCAGCAAAACAACATTGTCGATGTTTCTATTCATGCCATCTATCGATTTTTTGATGCTGTTCAGGCTTGCAAAAAAGCTTTCATTAAACATCTGGCTTAATTTTGTATAGTCTTCAACCGACCAGACGCTTCTGAGATTCTCTATGGAAAGCCTTGTTTTGCCGTAAGCGTCGTCGATTTCCGCCTTTTGGCTTGATAAATTAAGCAAGTTAGCTTTGTGAGCCAGTTCAAAATATTTCTGGCTCAGCTGCTGCAGCATCACATCAGCAGCAGCCAGCTGCTCAAGCAGTTCAGTGACATTCTGCCTCAGGATTTTTTTAAGCTCCTTTTCGGTTTCTGTAAGGTCATAGTTCAGGGTTACAAGAGAAGACCTTGACTTTTCATCGCCTTTTGTCAGGCAAAGGAAAGAGCGTATGCTGCGGCATTGGACATCAAAGCTGTAAATATCCTGTCCGGAGCCGAGCCTTTTGACGCTGACTTCATAGCTTTTTGCAACATGCTGCTGGCTCTTAAGCATAAACTCGCCTTTGTCAATTGCATTGTTCGCGCTCCTGTCAGTAAAAGTGTAGGAGCATGACGCTTTGCAGTATGCAACATTGCCAATTGAAACATCAAAGTCAATCCTGCTTTTGTCGCCGTAATGCATTATGAGCGATTTTTCAGAAGGGGCAAGGTTTACTATCAGCTCATTGCCCAGCAGGAAATTTATCTTTTGATTAAACATCACAATCAAATAAATCAAGAGCAATGCTACAACAATTATTATTGGCACCTCATACCTCTTCAAAAAAGACTTCCGCTTGTCCATGGCTTGTTAATATTCTAGGTAAGTTAAATAGTTTTTGGGAAGCAGGGGGCTACTAATCAAATTAGACCATTTTATTTCCATATAGTAAATAATTTAATCATATTATTTTGCATATAATCAACCGAAAGCTTTAAATATAAGTAACTTACATTTTAAGGCTATTAATATACATTTTTGTATACCAATATAGAAACTTAAGTAAAAAATCGTTGAGCTTGATAGTTTTATTTATCTGACTCAACACAAGAGTGTTAAATTGGCAACAGAATTGATTAGCTTAGGAGTACTTTTCTTGTGCGCTATCATAGGTGGGGTTATAGCGACAAGGTTTAAGCAGCCTGCTGTGTTCGGCATGCTGCTGGTAGGTGCAGTTATAGGCCCGAATCTTCTCAATCTTGTCCAGGACGCCGGAATGATAAGCATGATGGCTGACTTTGGCGCAATACTCATATTATTCATTATAGGGCTGGAGTTTGACATATCAAAGCTTATGAAGATTGGCGCAAGATCTATACTGATAGGGCTTCTGAAATTTGCCATTGTTCTTTTTTTCGGCTATGAAACTGCTTTGCTGCTGGGCTTCGGCGCAAAAGTTGCCTTGTTTACAGGAGTCATATTGTCGTTCAGCAGCACGATTGTTGTCGTGAAAGTCCTTGAACAGAAGGAGATGTTCAGCAGGAAAGAAGTTCCCCTGTTGATTGCGGTGCTGATAATAGAGGATATCATAGCAGTCATAGCGCTTACATTCTTCTCCGCAGTAAAAGATCCTGGCACAAGCGTGATATCGACGTTTGAGCACATAATATTTTCACTTGCAATTTTGATATTTGCATACTTTGTCACAATCAAGATTCTGAAGCACGGGGTAAACTTAATACTGAAAAACAGCAGCGACGAATCTGTGCTGATTTTCCTCTCGCTGGGGATAGGTTCCCTGTTCAGCTACTTTGCATTCTCGCTTGGGCTGACGCCGTCGGCAGGAGCATTTTTGGCCGGCAGCCTCATAGCGTCGCTGCAGAATGCAAAAGAATACGGGAAAGCCATACAGCCGTATGCCTTGATTTTCTCGTCGCTGTTCTTCATATCCATGGGAACTATGGTTGACTTCAGGGTGATTGAGCTGAATCTTGCGCTCATCGCAGCTTTGATGTTCACCGTGCTTATCTCAAGGTTCATAGCAATAGGATTTTTGACTATGCTGCTGGCAAACTTCAGGAACGAGCAGCCTTTCTTTTCAAGCATTGCAATGATGTCTGTCGGGGAGTTCTCCCTGCTGGTTGCAAAAGAAAGCGAGAAATTCTCGCTTGGCATAGACTTGGTTACAATAACAGCCTCTATAATTTTCATCAGCGCGGTGCTGATGTCCATTGGCATAAACTACAGCGAGAGCATATCTAACTCCATGAACTCAAGAGTGCCGCTGAAAACAAAGCTGAAGCTTGAGAGGCTTTCAAACTACATGAGGAAGTTTTTTGACCAGACTGAAATAGAGAACTTCTTCACAAAAAAGCTCAGGGCAGACTCAAAAATGGCTTTCATGCTCGCAGCGCTGGCAATGTTTGTTTTCTTTACTTTAAGGAGGGTATCCGCTTTAGTGAGGCTTAATTTTCACCCCTTTGTTTTGTATGCATTTTATGCGGCAAGCGCCATGCTGATGGTTTACCTGCTGAAAATCACCTGGAACAGGATTAGGGAGATACACCACACGCTTTCAGTCATACTTACCAACGTGGACAGCTCGAGGAACATAAAAAAGTGCACAAGGATACTCAACAGCCTGCTGATGGCACTGCTGCTTTTATTCTCGGCAATGCTTTTCCCGTTTGCAATGTTCTCATTCAACTTCAGCGGCTGGATGAATGCAGTGCCTTTTGCCCTGATGCTGGCTGCGTTTTATTACATCAAAAAGCTTGTTGCGCTTATTGACGGGCATTCAGGCTACTCTGAAGGGTACGGCGCAGGGATTTCCACGGCAAAATTCTAGGAAATAAAGCAAGCCCGGCAATTGCAAATCAATTTCCTGCTCTTGAAATTAAAACAATCCCAAAACTATTTAAATTAAGCACTGTTCACTTCCTTATCTGATTATGATAATCTATGATTAGGACAGGAGGCAAAAATGGCCAGCTTTAAACTTTGCATTTCAGACCCTTCGACAGGGCGGACATTCCAAAAGGAGGTAAAGGACAACACTGCAAAGCCGTTTATCGGCTTGAACATAGGGGAGAGCATAAAAGGCGACGCGATTGAACTTGGCGGCTATGAGCTCCAGATAACAGGAGGCTCTGATTATTGCGGCTTTCCGATGAGGAAGGGAATTCTCGGCTTGAGGAAAAAGCTTGTGATTTACGGCGGAGTCGGGTTTGGCGGCGCAGGCAAGGGCATAAAAAAGAAAAAAACAGTGTGCGGGCACAAGATACACGACAAGATTTCACAGATAAACCTTAAAGTCACGAAGCAAGGCACTAAAAAGCTTGCAGAGATTTTTGGAGTTCCTGAAAATGCGGAAAAGCAGGGGAAAGCCGAGGCAAAACAGGAAAAGAAGGAAGTAAAAGAGCACAAAGAAGCAAAGAAGGAAGCCAAGGAAGAGAAAAAAGAGTAGATTTTTAAAATCATAAATGATGTCAAAAGCAGCTTCAATATAATCTTAGCAAACCGCTAATTAAAACATGGCTAGAAAGAAGAAAGATGAGCAGCAGCAAGAGTTGCAGGAAGAAGTTAAGGCGCAGCCAGCCCTTAACATAGGCATGGTTGGGCATGTCGACCATGGAAAAACAACCCTTCTTGAGCGGTTAAGCGGCAAATGGACAGACACTCATTCTGAAGAGCTCAAGCGCGGCATCACAATAAGGCTGGGCTATGCCGATGTCATATTCAGGAAATGCGAGAAGTGCGAAGGTGTAAGAGCCTACACTACAAAGGAAAAATGCCCGGTTGACGGCTCTGATACCATCCCATTAAGAAAAGTCAGCTTTGTTGATGCCCCGGGGCACGAGTCATTGATGGCGACGATGCTTTCAGGCGCAACTATAATGGACGGCGCTTTGCTCCTCGTCGCTGCAAACGAGGAATGCCCTCAGCCCCAGACAAGGGAGCATTTGATGGCGCTTCAGATTATAGGCGTCAAGCATGTCATTATCATACAGAACAAAGTTGATTTGGTAAGCGGGGAGCAGGCCCTTGAAAATTACAGGCAAATAAAGGAATTTTTGAAGGGAACTGATTTTGAAAATGCCCCCGTAGTTCCGATTTCAGCCCAGCACAGGGTTGGGCTTGGCTACCTTATAAAGGCGATTGAGGAGAATGTCCCGACGCCTGCAAGGGACTCCGGCAAAGAACCCATAATGCTTGTTGCAAGAAGCTTTGACATAAACAAGCCCGGAATAACCCATGACAAGATGGTTGGCGGGGTTCTTGGTGGAAGCCTGAAGCATGGTACATTAAAAGTGAATGACATGGTTGAGATAAGACCCGGGAGGACTTTAGTCGAGAAAAACCAGCAGGTGTGGAAGCCGCTGGCAACAAGGATTGTAAGCCTTAATTCCGGCGGCATAAATCTCGAGGAAGTCGGGCCTGGTGGCTCTGTGGGGGTGTTGACTTCCCTTGATCCCTCGATTGTGAAGTCAGACCAGCTGACAGGCTCTGTGGTTGGCTTGCCAGGAAAACTTCCAAAAGTATGGAATGAACTGATTTTGGATGTTCATTTATTGCAGAGGGTTGTTGGCACAAAAGAGGGCTTAAGCGTCGAGCCCATCAAGATGTCAGAATCTCTTATGCTTAACGTGAACTCGGCTGCTACTGTCGGCGTTGTAATAGAGCTGAAAAAGAATAAGATAAAATGCAGGCTGAAGCTGCCTGTGTGCGCCGACGCAGGGCAAAGAGTTACGATTTCCCGGCGCATAGGAAACAGGTTCAGGCTGATTGGGTATGGGGAGATTGTGGAGAAGTAACCACTTTAGAGTAGCAAAAACCGAAAGATTTAAATACTAGTTCTTTCCTTGTATATGGCATGAGGGGGTTGGTTATATTTGTGTCAGTACTTGTATTTATGGCTTCTTTTGGCTTTATAGCTTCCGCTATCTTTAGTGAGAAAGCCGGAATTAGCATGGAAAACAACCCAAAGCAGGAAGCAAAACAACTGGAATTCAGCACTTTCACCTCTGCAGTCTGCGAAAAGGGCAAAGATGTTGTTAAATGCAGGGACGAGTTTTTTGTAAACTGCAACGGCACAATTTCAAAGGCAGTTGATGTTGCTGAATGCGAAGGCATAAAAGTCGAGGTTCCGAAAGCGCTTGGGTTTGCAACTTTCAGCAGTGACTGGAAGGATCCTAGGCAGTGATTATTCCCCTTCAAAATCCACAAGTGTAATCACTTTATACTTTTCTTCAAGCTTTTTCATCCCGCCCAGGTCAGGCAGTCCGATTATGAAGGCGCACTCAACCACTTTGCCCCCCAGGCCTTCAATTAGTTTGCATGCAGCCAATGCTGTTCCACCGGTTGCAATCAAATCATCACAAAGCAAAACTCTTGAGCCTTTGGGAATTGCGTCAACATGGACTTCAACAACTGCCCTTCCGTATTCAAGCTCGTAATGCTCCTTATTGGTTTTTGCAGGCAATTTACCCTCTTTTCTTATCGGCACAAAACCCTTGTGCAGCCTGTAGGCAATCGCGCCTCCAAGAATAAAACCCCTGCTTTCAATTCCAGCGACTAAATCAATATGGTCGTTTTTGTATCTTTCAGACAGCTTGTCAATCACGTAGTTGAATGCTTTTGCGTCTTTAAACAGAGTTGTAATGTCCCTGAACATCACTCCTTGCTTTGGCCAGTTGGGAATTGTCCTGATTACTGATTTAAGGTCCATAGAATGGATAGAATTTTAGTAGGTATTTATAGTTTTTTGATTTTTTTATGAATAAACTTTTAAATAATGTTAGACTACTTCACCCTTATGCTCGTCAACAATGAGAATTACAGAACCGTCTGGATGCAGGATTCTTTTGTTTATCTGATAAACCAGCAGCTTCTGCCGCATAAATTCGAGATTTACAAATCCAAAAACTACATTGAAACAGCAGATGCAATAAAAACAATGATCGTCAGGGGGGCGCCTGCAATCGGAGCAACAGGTGCTTTTGGAATTGCGCAGGCAGCTCTGGAATTCACAGGCAAAGATTTTGAAATTTTCAAAATTCACCTGAAAAAAGCGGAATATGTTTTGAAATCGACAAGGCCGACTGCAAATGACCTATTTTTCGGAATTGATTTTGTCTTAAATAAGGCTCTTGATAATTTTGACGTAGATATTGCAAAGAAATATGCGCTAAAAGCCGCAAATGAATATGCTGACTGGAGCGCTGAAATGTGCAGGCAGATAGGAGAGCACGGAAATAATCTAATAAAAAATAACCAGAACATTTTAACACACTGCAATGCAGGCGCCTTGGCTTGCGTCGACTTTGGCACAGCCTTGTCGCCGATAAGGATTGCCCACTACAATAAAAAAAATGTTTTTGTCTATGTAGATGAGACACGCCCAAGAAACCAGGGAGCTTCTTTGACTGCATGGGAGCTTTCACAGGGAAAAATACCCCATGCAATAATTGCTGACAACGCTGCAGGATTTTTTATGAAAAAAGGAAAAATAGATATGGTTATTGTGGGAGCTGACAGGATTGCAATGAACGGCGATGTGGTAAACAAGATTGGGACTTATGAGAAAGCGGTTCTTGCAAGGGAAAACAATGTGCCGTTTTATGTTGCAGCACCGTTGTCAACTTTTGATTTAAGTGCAGAAAACGGCGATGGAATTCCAATTGAAGAAAGAAGTCAAGATGAAGTTCTTTATATTAATGGGATTGACGAAAATAAGAAAATAGGGAAATTCAGGATTGCTCCGCAAGAAAGCCCTGCAAAAAACCCTGCATTTGATGTCACGCCTGCAAAATATATAACCGGAATTATAACGGAGAAGGGTGTAATTAAGCCAACGAGGGAAGATATTGGAAGATTTGTTAGAAACGAAAACCAACAACCTTTATAAACTGATATTATTTAACCAATTATAAAATGGACTGGGGGATGAAAAACAGGCTGGCAAGGATTTTCAATCAGAAGAGCGGCAGGACTGTGATGCTTGCTGTTGACCACGGCTATTTTCAGGGTCCTACGACAGGCTTGAAAAAGCCAAGAGAGACAATAATGCCTTTATTGCCTTATTGCGATTCTTTGTTCGTTACAAGGGGCGTTTTGAGAAACTGTATAAGCCCGAGCACGAATACTCCAATCTTTCTGAGAGTCTCTGGAGGACCAAGCGTTTTGGGAGAGCTTTCAAACGAGGACATAACAACTTCAATGAAGGAAGCACTAAGACTGAATGCAGTCGGCGTTGGATTATCAATATTTGTCGGAGAAAAAAACGAGGACAGAACTATCTCAAACCTTGGCAGGCTGGTGAATGAAGCAGAGGAATATGGGATGCCTGTGCTTGCAATAACTGCGGTTGGCAAGGAAATGGCAAGGGATGCAAGATATCTTGGATTAGCGTGCAGGATTGCGGCGGAAATCGGCGCTCATATTGTTAAGACATATTATTGCGAGGAAGATTTTGAAAAGGTTGTAGGAGGATGCCCTGTGCCGATTGTCATTGCAGGCGGAAAAAAGATTCCTGAAAAGGATGCATTGCAGATGGCTTTCAATGCAATAAGCAGGGGCGCTGCCGGAGTTGACATGGGCAGGAATATATTCCAGTCAGAGAATCCAGTTGCAATGATACAGGCTGTAAGGGCTGTCGTGCATGAAAATTATAGTCCTGAAGAGGCATTTGAGATGTTTAATAAATTAAAGGGGCAGAAAGTTGTCGATAGTGTGGTGGAATGATATTAATTATCTAAAATGAACAGAAAAGATTTAATTAAAAGATATGTCTCAAATTTTGACAAATTAAAACTCGATACTAAAAACAGACTACAAAAAGATTTGGAGGTGTTTGGTGACTTTATTTTTGAGAAATTAGTAAAGAAAAAAGCATGTGTTATGATATTGCCTTTAAACCAAAGATTCACAGATATTAAAGAATACACACATTTAAGAGGCAAAGAATTTGATATTCCCGGCTATGGGAAACATAAATTCTACAAGACTTTTGATGAGATAAGGGGATGGGGCGGTAACCCGACAGTTATAGGTGAAGAATGGGTGTTAGCCAATGACAAACATATCTTTAATGTTGTTAGACATGAAATAGCCCATCAAATACACGGAAATGTACTGAATACAAAAGTCCTTAAGAAGATACATAAATCTTTTGCGGATGCTAAGGAAGGAAAACGCTTTATTAGGAAAAATTCCTCAATAAATGAATTCGAATATTTTGCCGACGGTGTTGCTTTTTATTTCAATAAATCCAAATCTAAGAAAATAAGTATATTTGACATGAGCCAAATTTGCAATCGAAAGTTATTATTTGATAAGGATGAAGTTTTGTACAATATTGTTAAGGATATATTTGTAAGGAAATAATTTTGTTTTATTACAAAAGAAATAGTTAGATAAGCAGGATGGTTCAATTCACAAAACCTTTTTATAAACATCAAATATACTTTTTCTTATGAAAGTCGCAGTCTACTACAGCAACAAGGATGTAAGGATAGAAGAAATGCCAATTCCTGAAATAAATGACGACGAGCTTCTTGTTAAAG
>Ga0209211_10001609_pt1 | contig 42089 bp, 46 predicted proteins | sample RifGroA2_FD_183992 | JGI IMG/M metagenome (GOLD analysis project Ga0209211, IMG submission 183992) | Groundwater microbial communities from Rifle, Colorado, USA - Groundwater A2 (SPAdes) (version 2) | ecosystem: Environmental > Aquatic > Deep subsurface > Groundwater | place: Rifle, Colorado...
AGCGGAAACGGATAAATCGCTTTCTTTGATTTCCTTTCTGATGCTGTAATTTGTTTTGGCGTTTTTGTGAAGTTTTTGCAACATAGTTATTAAGATATTACTCTTAACAACCTATCGTAGTCAAACATTTAGTTTAATTGATAATTTGAAACCGATTTGCCCTCGAGAGGACTTGAACCTCCACGGCCTTGCGGCCACTAGTACCTGAAACTAGCGCGTCTGCCAATTCCGCCACGAGGGCATACGCTTTTTATTTTACTTGCCCCGCTTGGCGGGGTTTGGCGAAAATTTTCCAAACTTTGTCCGTTGATTTGTACCATTTGTGGATCATGGAGAATCTTTCCGACGGAACCGTGACGCTCTCCATCTCGTCCGTCCCTTTCAGATTTTTCGGAATCACATAAATGAATTTCGGAGAAAACAAGAATATCGCCGGTATATCCTTGGAAACTTCTTCCTGGAATTCCTTGTATTTGTCCGCCCGTTTTGCTTCGTCTTGCGCGCCCCTCGCTTCTTCAAGAAGCTTGTCTGCTTTGATATTCGTGTAAAGGGCGACATTAAGGCCGGGGTCATTTCGTTGGGAAGAGTGCCAGAAAGCGAACATGTCCGGATCCCGGCCGACTATTTCGCCGAAAAGCAAAGCGTCGTATTTTCTCGGCCGGATGACATTTTGGGACAGGTCGCCCGTTTCAAATATCTTCACTTCAACTTTAGCCCCGATTTTTTCCCACATTGATTTGAGAAGATAAGCCGTTTCCTTAAGTTCCGGGGCGTCGGAGGTGGAAATGGAAAAAGAAAATTTGAAAAGCTCCTTGCCGATTTTCTTTTCCAAAACTTTTTCGCCAGTATTCATTTTCCAGCCGTTCTTATCAAGAAGTTCCTTGGCGTCGTCCAAAGAATAAGCGTCAGTTTCGCTTTTTGACATGGCCCCGAACGTTCCGGCGGGAAGCGGGTAAAAAAGTTCCGCACCGAATCCTTTCAGCACATCGTCTATTATTTTTTTCCGGTCAACGGACAAATTCAAGGCTTGGCGGATTTCTTTTTTGGTCAAGACTTTGGCGTTGTTTTGATTAAAGAAAAGACTGAATATTCTAGACAGATACAGCGACTTGACGTTGTTGTTTGTTTTTATTTTCTCCAGCTCTTGGGGGGTTACGGCGTTAATTGCCTCAACTTCGCCTTTTTGATAAGCGGTCAAGAGATCTTTTTCGGAAGGATAGAATTTCATTATAATTTTTTTGATATTCGGCTTTCCTAGAACAAAATTTTTATTGGAATTAAGTTCGTAAGAGCTGATTATTCCGACGGAGTTTCTTTTTATCCCGCTTATTTTATACGGTCCCGACCCAACTGGTTTCATGTTCATCTCGCTGGAAGCGATTTGGTCGGAAGACATATTTTTCCAAACATGACTGGGTAAGATTCCGATCGTAGTGTTTTCCAAGAACGGAGCATAAGATTTCTTAAGGGTGAATCTTATTGTTTTGTCGTTTATCTTCTCCGCGGAAACTCCCTCCCAACCGGCTCTTTTGGGGCTTTTCATAGAAGGGTCTTTTATTTTTTCTATCGTAAAAATTATATCATCGGCGATAACCGGTTCCCCGTCTTGCCAAAGAAGATTCGGTTTGAGGGTGAAGGTGTAAACTAAACCGTCTTCCGATATGTCGTATTTTTCCGCCAAATCGTTGATCAACCGGCCCTTGTTGTCCGGCCTCAACAATCCGGAATAAGTGAGAGCCATTAAATCTCTGTCAGTGTCGGAAGAAGCCAGAACCGGGTTTATGAATCTCGGCGTGCCGATGATTCCCTCGGTCAGTGTTCCGCCATAAGCCGGCACATCTGTCATATAAAGGTTGCTTATTTTCCAAATTATGGTCAAAAAAGAGACCAAAAAAGAAATAACCAAAGCGAAAAAAACCAACTTCTCCCAAAGCCTCATGTTTCTTATGGCGTATATAAATTCTTCCAAACTGGGAAGACGGACGCGTTTTCTCATAAAGTGAATTCTGATTTATTTGATGACAAGAGTCGCGATTGTGGACGCAACGAACAAAATGCCAAAAATTATCGTTGAATTGAATAAAATTTTCTCAAAACCCCTTCGGGTGTGATAAGAAGTTCCGGTTCCGCCAAAAGACGAACCTAAAGAACTGCCCCTCTGCTGAAGCAGAACGGAAATAATCAAAACAACGCTTATAAATATCTGAGATATTGAAATAATCGATCCAAGAGCCATTTTTTTGTATTGTCTAAACTATACAGGAAAGAAATTAAAAAGCAAGATGTGTATGAGGCCACCCATTTTTGCGCTTTTCAGGCAATCGGTTAATTGGTAACGATGACATGAATTGTATCGGAGAAAGTTTGTCGCAGAATTCCTTTAATTCCGGATAGAGTTTCTCTGTTGTCTTTTTTTTGTTTAGTCCTTCAAACTTCCCTTCGGCTTCTTTCAGCTTCCTTTTCCACAAAAACAAGGTTCGCCGTTTAACGCCAAAAGCCTCTGCTGTCGCTGGCAATCCATACCTTTCCCAAAAAGCTAAAATGCGGGCTTTCTTTAATGCTTTTTTGGTAATCATATATTGATACCTTAAAGCATCGTTGTAGAGTTTTACAAATCCTTTTATCCCTTTGTATTTACAAAATATCCGCATCTCTTTGCTGGCTCAAAGAGCGCAAGAAGTATGTGGCCTTATGCACAATTATTTAAACTAGAAAAAGTGTCATAAGAGGTTAGTTAAAACAAAAGTCCAGGAAATTTATCTGTCAAAAAGCAAACAAGAAGCCGAGAAAAAATTTGATGCGCTGATGTTTCAACTGGAACAAGTCCAAGTTGGCAAACTCAGGGAAATGAGAGATACTTTAAAAAGATGGAAACCCTACATTCTGAATTTCTTTGCCAACCGGACGACCAACGCTTTCATTGAAGGATGCCATAACAAAATCAAACTGATTAAAAGAATGTCTTACGGTTTCCGCAATTTCAACAATTACATTTTGAAAATCACCTTGGCTTTCGCGCCTTTTTTGTTTCTAAGTTTTCCACACTAATTGTTGAAGAACCGAACCAAACAGCTTTGCCAGAAAATTTTAAATTTGCTATGATACAGGCAAATGGTAATCACATATTACGGAGCCGCGTGTTTCAAGGTTCAGTCGGGGGAAACCGTCCTGGCTTTTAATCCGCCGTCCAAAGAATCGGAATACAAATCGCCTCGGTTCGCTTCCGATATAGTTTTGGTCAGTTCCAATCATAAAGACTACAACGGCTGGGAAAACCTTCCAGGCAAGACGGAGGGAGGAAACCCCTTTGTCGCGGAAGGTCAGGGCGAATATGAGGTTTCCGGCATTTACATAAAAGGTGTCGGTTCAAATGGCCGCAATAATACTGTTTACAGCCTCGTTCTTGAAGATATTTCTATCTGTCATTTGGGGGCGTTGAGCAAAGAAATGGACCCCAGTTTGAAGGAAGCGGTGGGCGAGGTGGACATATTGTTCATTCCCATCGGCGGGGGAGAACTTCTTGACCCGCAGAAAGCGGCCGGCGCGGCCATTCACCTTGAAGCGAAAATAGTCATTCCGATGAATTATAACGAAAGCCAGCTGAAACAGTTTATAAAAGAATTCGGCGCCGGCGAAACGACCGCGGCGGATAAATTGACCGTCAAGAAAAAAGATTTGGCCGAAAAAAAGGGAGAAGTCGTCGTTTTAAAATCAGTCGGTTGATTAAAGATTTTATTTTTTAGATTTGAGATTGAAATATGTCACTTATTGATAACATAGAAAAATTGCATAAAAAACCGGACCACATCAAGAGACGGATTTTGCTGGTCAGCGTTTTTGTTTTAATGTTTATCATTGTTTCCGTTTGGGTATCCACCTTGAGGATTTCGTCAGGAAAGGAAAGCCCGAAAGACAGCCGTATTTCTTCGCCTCTTTCCGTTTTTTTGGGGACGATTAAAGATGGTGTTGATGTCGGCATAAGCGGAGTGGTAGATTCCGTCAATAAATTAAAACAAGATTATGAGCCAAAACAAGGAGAATAGAATAATCAATCGGGATATTTCCCAAGAGATGCGCGAGTCTTACATAGACTACGCCATGTCCGTTATCGTCGCCCGCGCCTTGCCCGATGTCCGGGATGGGCTGAAGCCGGTGCACCGGAAAATTTTGTACACTATGCACCAGGCCGGCTTGACGCATTCCGCCAAATTCCTAAAGTCGGCGGCTATTGTCGGCGACGCTCTCGGCAAATATCATCCTCACGGCGATGTGTCGGTGTATGACGCGATGGTCAGAATGGCGCAAGATTTTGCGATGCGATATCCGCTGGTGGATGGACAGGGGAACTGGGGGTCGCTGGACGGCGATTCCGCGGCGGCGATGCGTTACACCGAAGCTAGAATGACTTCCCTCGCCGAGCAAATGCTGTCCGATATCCAGAAAGAAACGGTGGACTTCAAGCCCAATTACGACAATCGCTTGATGGAGCCGTCGGTGCTTCCGGCCGCCGTTCCGCAATTGCTCATAAACGGCTCTTTTGGCATCGCCGTCGGCATGGCGACCAGCATCCCGCCGCACAATTTGGGCGAGGTGATTGACGCCACCAATCATCTTATAGACAACCCGTCCGCCAGCTTGGAAGACCTGATGCAATTCGTGAAAGGGCCTGATTTTCCCACGGGCGGAATAATTTATAACGCCAAAGACATAGAGCGGGCTTACGCCACGGGGCGGGGCGGAGTAGTAACGCGGGGCGAGGCGGAAGTGGTGGAATCGGAGAAATTCGGATTTCAAATAATCATTTCCTCCATACCTTATCAGGTCAACAAATCGGAAATGATAATAAAAATGGCCGACCTTGTCCGCGAGAAAAAAGTAGAAGGCATAAGGGACATCCGCGACGAATCGGACCGGGAAGAAAAAGTCCGCATCGCCATAGATTTGAAGACCGGAACGAATCCCCAAAACGTTTTAAACAATCTTTACAAATACACCGACTTGGAAAAAACTTTCCACTTCAATGTCATCGCTTTGGTGGACGGCATTCAGCCTCAAGTTTTAAGACTGAAAGACATCCTCCAGTATTTTATTTCCCACCGGGAAATTGTCGTCCGAAGGAGAACGCAGTTTGACTTGAACAGAGCATTGGACAGAGCCCATATATTGGAAGGCCTCAAAAAAGCTCTTGACCACATTGACGCCATTATCAAAACCATCCGGGCTTCCGACGACAAAGACGATGCCCAGAAGCAATTGATGGCCAAGTTTAAATTCTCGGACAAGCAGGCTGTCGCCATTTTGGAAATGAAACTGCAGTCTTTGGCCAATTTGGAAAGGCAAAAAGTGGAAGACGAACTCAAAGAAAAGCAGAAGCTGATAAAAGATTTGCGGACGCTCTTGGCCGATCCGAAAAAACTTTTAAAAGTGGTAAAAGACGAACTCTTAGCGATAAGAGAAAAATACGGCGACCAAAGGCGGACAAAAGTGGTGGCGCGCGCCGCCAAAACGATGTCCGATGAAGATTTGGTGGAAGCCAAAGACCAGGTGATGGTGCTGACCAAAGGCGGGTATGTGAAAAGAACGGATCCGGACGCTTATCGGGCGCAGAAAAGAGGCGGGGTGGGAGTGATAGACATAGAAACCAAAGAAGAAGACTTCGTCAATATTTTCGTTACGGCCAATACCCACGATGACCTGCTTTTCTTCAGCGACAAGGGCAAGGTTTATCAAGTGAAAATGTTTGAACTGCCGGAAGGCAAAAGGGCGACGAAAGGGAAGTCGGTGATGAACTTTCTGTCCATCTCGGCCGACGAAAAAATCACTTCCATTTTGGTGTTCCCCAAGTCGGCCAAAGAAGCCCAAAACTTTTTGATGATGGCGACCAAAAACGGCGTAGTCAAAAAAGTGGATACCGCCAGTTTCAAAGATGTGAGGCGAAACGGGATAACGGCGATAAGGCTGGAAAAAGGCGACGAGCTGAAATTCGTTAAATTCGTATCTAAAAGCGACCATTTGATAATGGCCACCAAAAACGGCCAGTCCATAATGTTCAAAGAATCCGATGTTCGGGCGATGGGACGGGCGGCGGCCGGAGTGCGGGGTATCAGGCTGGCCGACAAAGACGAACTGGTCGGGACGGACACGGTTACTTCCGGCGGGAAAGACCAATTTTTCCTGAATATGGGAAGCAAAGGTTACGGCAAAAAAACAAGCGTAAAGAATTATCGCCTCCAAAACAGAGGCGGTTCGGGCATCAAAACTTTCAAAGTTACGGACAAAACCGGCCCATTGATGGTGGCCAAAATTATCGGCCACGGTGAAGAAGAGCTGATTGCCATTTCCTTGAAAGGACAGGTCATCCGAGTGTCTTTGTCCGAGATTCCCTCTTTGGGACGGCAGACGCAAGGAGTGAGAATAATGAAAATGAGACCCGACGACAGCATCGCCTCAATAACTTGCTTGTAATATGAAAGTTGAAACTAAAAAATTAAAATTGTTCTTGCTGGACAGCGGGCTTATTTCCAGCAAAGAAATAACCGAAGCGGAGAAGAAAATAAAAAAAACGGGAGAAGATTTTGGTGACGCTTTGGTCAGCGGCGGGAAAATTTCCGAAGACGATTTAAGGAGGCTGGAAGCTTACATCTTGGGAATCCCTTTCGTGGGACTGGAAAAAGAAAAAATAGATTTCGCGGTCTTGAGCCTTATTCCGGAATCAATTGCCAGAAACCACAATATCGTGGCTTATAGGAAAAACAAGGACGAGTTGGAGGTGGCTATGCTTGATCCGGAAGATTTGGGCACGATTGACTTCATAAAAAAGAAAGCAAATTTTAAGATTTTGCCCCGCCTGACGAACAGCAAATCAATAAAATCGGCGCTCTCCCAATACCAAGAAAGTTTGCAAGCCGAGTTTGGCGATATTGTCAGAAAAGAAGCAGAGTCCTTAAGGGTGGTTAGCACCGGCGCGGGAGAAAAAGAGAACGAGGGCGACCTTAAAAAACTGGCTGAAGATATTCCGGTGGTCAGGATCGTAGACACTCTTTTAAAACACGCCATTTTGCAGAGAGCCAGCGATATTCACATTGAGCCGATGGAAAAAGAGGTGCTGGTCAGATACAGGATAGACGGCCTTCTCCGCGACGCCATGGTTTTGCCTAAAAATACCGCCCCGGGCATAACGGCCAGGATTAAAATATTGTCCAATCTCAAGATAGATGAAAAACGGCTGCCCCAGGACGGCCGGTTCAAGATTGAAACGGCGGAAGACAAGGTTTCTTTCCGCGTCTCCGTTTTGCCCGTTTACAACGGGGAGAAAATAGTGATGAGAATACTTTTGGAAAACGCCAAAGGTTTCAATTTTGAAACTCTGGGATTTCTCGCCAGCCAAATTGAGGATATGCATTGGGCGATAAATCGGCCGACGGGCATGATTTTGGTTACCGGTCCGACCGGTTCGGGCAAGACGACGACTCTTTACACCGCTCTAGATATTCTAAACACTCCCGATGTCAACATTTCCACTATTGAGGACCCGATAGAATACCAAATTCCCAGAATCAACCAGACGCAAGTCAAGCCCGACATCGGCTTCACTTTCGCCAACGGATTAAGGTCGCTGGTCAGGCAGGACCCGGATATCATCATGGTCGGCGAGATAAGAGACAACGAAACAGCTTCGCTCGCGATCAATGCCGCTTTAACCGGGCATCTCGTTCTTTCCACCTTGCACACCAATTCCGCCGCTGGCGCCGTGCCCAGGCTTCTTGATATGGAAGTGGAGCCGTTTTTGATGGCTTCCACGGTCAATGTCATTATCGCCCAAAGATTGGTCAGAACGCTTTGTTCCGAAAAAGAGAAATATTTTCTAAGCAGTCAGCAATTGGAAACTCTGTCCAAAGAAATTGATTTGAATAGAGTGGCTTCTTTTTTGGTTAAAGAAAAAATATCGGGAAAAATTTCCGATTGGAGCAAGGTTCCTTTTTACAAGCCGTCTTTAAGCAAAGATTGTCCGGAAGGGTATAAGGGGAGAGTGGGCGCGCATGAAATCTTGAGAGTGAGCGAAGGGATAAGAAATCTTATAATGTCCAACGCCACTTCCGACGACATTGAAAAACAGGCCAAGAAAGAAGGAATGATAACGATGCTGGAAGACGGGGTGGTTAAATGCGTTCAAGGCGTAACCACGATTGAGGAGATATTAAGAGTAACCAGCGAATAATCCTTATGCTGTATAAATATCAGGCTAAAAAAATAACGGGGGAGGAAACAAACGGAACAATGGAAGCTTCCAGTAAAACGGAATTGGCCGGCAAATTGAGGGAACAGGGCTATATCCCGACGCTGGTTGAAGAAAAAAACAAAAAATCCCGCTCGGCTATTTTTTTGTCCAGATTCGGGGTGGTTTCCGTTGCGGATAAAATAATGTTCACTAAAAACTTAAGCGTGATGCTTTCCGCCGGACTGCCCCTGACCAGGGCGTTGGAGATATTAAGCCGCCAGACGAACAACAAATTTTTCAGCCGGACGATAATCTCTCTGATGAACGATGTCCAAAAGGGCAATTTTTTAAGTTCAGCCATGAAAAAATTTTCCAAAACTTTCCCGAAGATTTTTATCGCCATGGTCAAAACCGGAGAAGAAAGCGGCCAATTGAGCGAGTCGTTGGGTTTGGCCGGACTGCAATTGGAAAAAGATTACACGCTGATGAGAAAAGTCAAAGGAGCGATGATGTACCCGGCGATAATTTTGGCGGCCATGGTTTTGATAGGCGTTTTTATGTTTATTTATGTCGTGCCCACGCTGGTATCCACTTTCAAAGAGCTGAATATCGGCTTGCCTCTTTCCACTCGAGCGATTATTTTTGTAAGCGATTCCATCACGAAGCATACTTACCTTTTTATATTTTTTTTCTTGGCCGTTATTTTTACCGCCGGATGGTTTTTGAGAACGGAAAAAGGAAAAATATTTCTGGGCAATGTTTTTTTGAAAACTCCGCTGATTTCTCCCATTGTCAAAAAAATAAATTCGGCCAGAACCAGCCGGACTTTGGCCGCGCTTATTTCTTCCGGAGTCAATGTGATGGAAGCGCTTGTCGTTACCAGAGATGTGCTTCAGAACAATAAATACAAAGAAGTTCTGACAAAGGCGATGGGCGATGTGCAAAAAGGCGTTCCTATTTCAAACTCATTCAAAGAAGCGACGAAGATTTACCCCGTTCTTTTGGGAGAAATGATGGCGGTCGGAGAGGAAACGGGCAAAACAGCGGAAATGTTGGAGAAAATAGCCATTTTTTACGAAGAAGAAGTGGCCGAGGCGACCAAAAATATGGCCACCGTCATAGAGCCGATCTTAATGATTTTCATCGGCGCGGCCGTCGGATTCTTCGCCTTGTCTATGATTAAGCCGATGTATTCAATGATGAACGGAATATGATAAAAAATAAAAATTCTGGTTTTTCACTGGTTGAAATTATTGTTGCTATGGCCATTGGAGCGGTTTTGGTTGCGGGCATTGTCGTTTCTTTTTCTTCTTTTAGGAACAGCAAAACCGTGGACATTACCGCCGACCAAGTTTTGTCGGTGATAAACGAAGCCAGAGTCAAAACCGTTTCTTCGGAAGATTATTCCCGGTTCGGCGTTCATTTTGAAACAAGCAGAGTCGTGCTTTTCAAGGGAGATGTTTTTACAGAACCGAACTCTTCCAACACAGAAACGCCAGTGTCTCCTTTGGTGGAAATAAGCGACATTTCTCTAAACGGGGGAGGGACAAACCTTGTGTTTCAAAAATTGACCGGTAAAACCGGCAATTACGGCTCTTTGCGAATTAGATTGAAATCCGATAACAGTAAATATAAAACCATAAGCGTCAAGTCCACCGGCATCGCCAATATCCAATGAAAAAAAACATTTATAAAAAACCCCGACATCGGATGTCGAGGGGAATAGGACTGATAGAAGCCGTGGCCGGAGTTTCCATTATTTCCATTTTTATTTTCAGCCTGATGCTGGCAACGCAATTATCGCAAAGAATCGTCGGCGAGAGCGTCAGAAGCGCGCAGGCCTCTTTTTTGCTGGAAGAAGGAGTTGACACCGTCAAGATTTTCAGGGATACGAGTTGGAGTTCCGGTATCGGCAACCTTGCCGCCGGAACGGATTATTATTTTTCTTATAACGGAACGACTTGGATTTCCACGAACAATAATGTTTACATTGACGAAATATTTGAAAGAAAATTCGTTCTGAATAATGTTTACAGGAACGCCAGCGACGACATCGCCGCTTCGGGGACTTTGGACGGCGGGACGAAAAAAGCGACAGTCAGCGTTTCTTGGCGGGGGAGAACGGGAACGACGACTAAATCCGCTCCTTTTTATTTAACCGATTTATTTTCCAATTAAATTTATGAAATCAAAAATAAGCAAAGCGAAGAAAATAAATTTTGAAAATCCTAGGCGGGGGCGGCCAACCGAGTCTGCGAGGTTGGGGTTAAGGGATTTTCCAAAATTTGATTTTCGAAACTTTGCGAATATTGGTTCGTCGCTTTTGGAAACGCTGATTTATGCGGCGATTTTGGGAATGGTCGCCGTATTTGCCGTAAGCTCAATTTTGGCGATGATGAAGTCTTATTCAAGCGTGAAAATGTCCCGAGACCTGAATTTTTCCGCTTCGGTGGCGATGGAAAGAATGGCCAATGAAATAAGGCTGGCTAATAATATTGACGATGCCGGAAGTGTTTTTGCCGCCAGTCCGGGAAAACTGAAGCTTAACACGATAGACGGTTCGGGGTTCGCAACCACGATAGAATTTTTCTTGAGCGGAACGGGAATTTTCGTCAAAGAAAGCTCTGGCGCTTCGGAAGCGCTGACGGCCAGCAGTACCGAGATAACCAGCCTGATTTTTAACAAAATAACTTCTTCCTCCGTGTCCAAAGCCGTCAAAATAAGCTTAACCGCCAAGGCCAAAGGAGGTAGAATGGAAAAGACGGAAAATTTTTATAACACGGCGATATTAAGAGGAAGCTATTAAAATGAGTCAAAAGTCAAAAGTCAAAAGTCAAAAGTGCGGAGGGCAGGCGATATTGACGGCGGTGGTGTTTTTTATGTTCATGTCCATGATCATCGTTTCGGGCGCCTATACCGTTTCTTATAAAGAATCAAAATCATCCAGGGATTTCGGAACATCCAAAAAAAGTTTTTTTTTGGCGGAATCGGGATTGGAGGACTTGTCATACAGGATGATAAAAGGGAAAAATTACGACACCGCTGAAGTTTTGTCTTTGGACGGATTTTTTGCCACGACCACCGTCGCCGACATAAACGGCGCCAAAGAGATAACCGCGACGGGCACTGCTTACAAAATGATAAGAAAATCAAAAATAAAACTTGCAAACAATGATGGCGTTTCTTTCCACTACGGGGTTCAGGTTGGCGATGGGGGAATCGTGATGGAAAACAGCTCTTTTATTCAAGGAAATGTTTTTTCCAACGGGGCGATTGTCGGTCAAAATTCAAATCTTGTAAAAGGCGACATTATTTCAGCCGGACCGTCCGGATCGGCGGCGGGAGTTCACGCTACTGGCACGATTTATGCCCACAGTATTTCTAATTCCAGCGCGGACAAAGACGCTTATTATGTGAATATCTCCAATACGACGGTTGGCGGCGCTTTATATCCCAATAGCCCCGACCAAGCCACTTCTTCTTTATCAATCTCGGACATTCAAATAGACGATTGGAAGACGCAAGCCGCGGCGGGAGGAATTATCAGCTCTCCTTGCCCTCACAGAATAAATTCCAATACCACTATCGGACCGGTAAAAATTAATTGCAATCTAAAAATTTCCGGCAGTCCGACGGTAACAATCGCCGGACATGTGTGGGTAAACGGAAACATAGAAATAGAAAACAACCCGATCGTAAAAATCGATTCTTCTTTGGGCGCAAATAGTGTTGCCGTAATCGCTGATAACCCTTCCAATAGGATAACCAGCAGTAAAATAGAATTAGAAAACAGCACGCAATTCCAAAACTCCGGAAGGGAAGGTTCTTATATTTTGTTTGTATCTCAAAACAACAGCGCCCAAACCGGCGGTTCGGAAAAAGCCATAAAGGCGGGAAACAGCTTTTCCGGCGAAGTTTTGGTCTACGCCGGGCACGGGGAAGTCCAGCTTAAAAACAGCGTCAGTTTAAGAGAAGTTTCGGCTTACAAAATAAAACTTAGCAGTTCCGCTCAAGTAATCTATAAAACTGGTCTGGCCAACCTGCTTTTCACCTCCGGTCCGTCGGGCGGTTATTCCATAGAAAGCTGGCGGGAGGAGGAATAATCCCTGTTAATTTGACTTTTATTTTGCGTTTGGTAGTATGATGGAAGTAATTTGTTGCCCCAAGGAGCTTGCCTGACGGCAGGCAGGGGTAATTTTAATTAGTATGGCAATTTCAAGAAAAATAAAAAAAGAGGAAAACAAAAAAGAGGCTCCGACGCAAAGTCGGAGTCCCGACCGAAGCGTCGGGAAAAGCAAGACGGCCGTTTCCGTCCTTGTTCCCCATATCACGGAGAAGGCGACTTTTTTGGGCGAGAAAAACGCTTATGTTTTCAAAGTTGAACCGAAATTCAACAAGATAATGGTCAAACAAGCGGTGAAAAAACAATACAATGTTGAGCCGACGAAAGTAAGGATAATCAACATTCCCGGGAAAATGGTTTTTATAAGAAGAAGGCGGGCTCAAAAAGCCGGTTATAAAAAAGCGGTAGTTTATTTGAAAAAAGGAGATAAAATAACAACATAGATTTTAGATTGAAACATGAAGCATTATAAACCCACAACTCCATCCAGAAGGCATATGTCGGTAGTTTCCTACCGGAATGTTTTGACGCGAACCGAGCCGGAAAAAAGTTTGACCCGAGGCTTTAAAAGAGGCAACGGCAGGAATTCCGCCGGACGGATAACCGTCAGGCACAAAGGAGGCGGAGTGAAGAGGTCTTACAGAGAAATTGATTTTCAATATGATAAAATGGACATTCCGGCCACGGTAAAGTCCGTTGAATATGACCCGAATCGGTCCGGTTTTATTTCTCTTTTATTTTACGCCGATGGAGCCAAGCGATATGTTCTTTTGCCGTCCGGATTGAAAGTGGGAGACAAAGTCATAACTTCCGAAAACGCCGACATAAAACCGGGCAACAGGCTTCCTTTGAAGAAGATACCCGTGGGAACTTTTATATATAATATAGAAATTTTGCCGAGATCAGGCGCCAAGATGATAAGAAGCGCCGGCAATTTCGCCGAACTTTTAGCCCATGACAGCGGATACGCGTTGCTTAAAATGCCCTCCTCGGAAATAAGAAAAGTTTCTTTGGAAGCTTGGGCCAGCGTCGGGCAGGTGTCCAACGAAGAATACAAATTGAGAAATTTCGGGAAAGCCGGCCGTTCAAGATGGCTTGGCATCCGGCCGACGGTCAGAGGCAGCGCCATGAATCCGGTGGACCATCCGCTGGGCGGAGGAGAAGGAAGACAACCTAGAGGCATGAGCCGGGTGAAAAATATGTGGGGCAAAGGGATAAGAGGAGTAAAAACTAGAACGCCAAAGAAATATTCCAATGTATTTATAGTTTCAAGAAGAAAAAAGAAATAATTTTATGTCAAGAAGTTTAAAGAAAGGACCGTATATTTATGAAAAATTGCTGAAGAAAATCAGCGTTTTAAAGCCGATGGACGGGACGGTTGTTAAAACTTGGGCCAGGGATTCCCAGATATCGCCGGATATGATAGGATTTACTTTCGGCGTGCACAACGGCAAAGATTTCATCCAAGTGAGAATCACGGAGGATATGGTAGGACACAGGCTGGGAGAGTTCAGCCCGACAAGAAAATTCGTCAAACATGGAGGCAAGATGCAGAAAGAAATAGAAACCAAGAAAAAAGAGGCGGAAATAGCCTCGGCGCAAGCGGCTAAAGCGGCGCCAGTGGAAAAGAAATAACATGAAAGAAATAACGGCAAAATTGAATAACTACCGGGCGTCGCCCAGAAAGACGAGAGTGGTGGCCGATTTGATCAAAGGCAAAAAAGCGAAAGACGCCATTGTTCAGCTTGATTTTCTGGCTAAAAAATCCGCCAGCCCGATTGCAAAACTTCTTAAATCCGCTATGAGCAATGCCAAGAACGACTTTAAAATAGTTGATGAAAATAATTTAATAGTAAAAACAATTATTGTTAATTCCGGCCCGGTTCTTAAAAGAAGCCGGCCGAGGTCAAGAGGCATGGCCAATCAGATTCTGAAAAGAACGAGCAATATTTCGATTGTTCTGGAAGAACAATCTCAAAATAAAAAATAAAAAAATGAGCAAAACAGTCCACCCATATTCATTCAGGCTAGGCATATTGCGAAACTGGAGGTCGCGCTGGTTTAATCCTGTCAAATACAGGCATTTACTCAAGGCAGACGTTTTGATAAGAGAAGCGCTGGAAAAATCAATGCGGGGAATGTATGTGGAGGGCATAGAGATAGAAAGATCTCCGGCGCTTTTTCATTTGATAATCAAAACTTCCCGGCCGGGGCTCCTTATCGGCCGGAAAGGGGAAGGGACCGACAAAATCAAAGTCCAGATAATCGGGATAATGAAAAAAATAAAAGCCGAAATACCGAAAGAGATAAAGTTGACCGTGGAAGAAATCCAGCATCCGGAATCAAGCGCCAAAATTTTGGCTCAAATGGCGGCGGAAAATTTGGAAAAAAGAATGCCTTTCCGAAGGACGATGAAACAGATAATGGAAAAAGCCATGGCCAGTCACAATGTCAAAGGAGTAAAAGTGGCGATGTCCGGCCGGCTGGACGGTTCGGAAATGGGAAGAAAAGAATGGTTGAGAAAAGGTCGGATACCGCTTCAGACGCTTCGCGCCGACATTGATTTCGCCCGGGAGAAAGCTCATTTGCCTTACGGCGATATAGGCATAAAGGTCTGGACTTACAAGGGAGAAAAATTTGAGGAATAGATTTAATTTTTTAGATTTTAGATTAAAATTATGATGCCCAAAAAAGTAAAATTTAGAAAATGGCACCGAATGAGGGAAAACCCGAAGAAGGCTCATGTCGCCACTAGAGGAAACAGTTTAGATTTCGGTTCTTTCGGATTGGTGGCGCAGGAAACCAAAGAAGTCTGGGCTAATCAGATTGAAGCGGCAAGGAAAACGATGGCCAGATTCACCAACAATGCCGGAAAAATTTGGATAAGGATATTTACCGATATGCCCATCACGCAAAAACCGGCGGAAGTCGGAATGGGAAAAGGGAAAGGCGATCCGGTCGGTTTTGTTTATAGAGTCAGGCCGGGCAATGTCCTTTTTGAAGTGGACGGACTTGACGAGGCGACCAGCCGGGAAGCTTTAAGGAAAGGGGGCTCAAAATTGCCGGTAAAGATAAAGATAATAAAAAGATAAAAATATGCCGAAGAAAAAATTAAAAGGAACGATAGTGTCGGACGCGATGCAGAAAACTGTGGTTGTTTCCGTTGACCGCTATGTCAAACACCCCAAATACAAGAAATATATGAAAAAGACAAACAGATACAAAGCCCATGACGAAAAAGAAGAATACAATGTCGGGGACAAGGTTGTAATTCAGGAATGCCGGCCATTATCAAAAGACAAGCATTTTGAAGTTTTGTCCAAAATTTAATTTATGATACAGCCCCGAACAATGGTGAATATTGCCGACAATACCGGCGCGAAATTGGCGCAAGTCTTCAAGGTGCTCGGCGGAAGCAAGAAAAGATACGCCCAATTGGGCGAGATTGTCGTTGTTTCCATCAAAACCGCCGAACCAAGGAAAATGGTTAAGAAGAAAGAAGTCCATCACGCTCTCGTCGTCAGGCAGAAAAACGCTTTCCGAAGAAAAGACGGGTCTTATGTCAGATTTGACGAGAATGCCGTCGTGCTTCTGGACAAAGCCAAGCATGAACCTCTGGGAGGAAGAATCTTCGGGCCGATTCCGAGAGAGATTCAAGAAAAAGGCTATAGTCAGATAATTTCACTGGCGCCGGAAGTGGTGTAAAAAATTTATGAAGATTAAAAAAGGAGATATGGTAAAAATAATGGCGGGCAAAGACAGAGGCAAAACCGGCAAGGTGACCAAAGTTATTCCTTCCGAAGAAAAAATAATCGTGGAAGGAATGAATATAAAGAAAAAACATATAAGGCCGAAAAAGCAGGGTCAGAAAGGCCATATCGCCAGCATCTTGGCGCCTTTTTACGCTGCAAACGCCATGATAATCTGTTCCTCTTGCGGCAAAACAACAAGAACCGGATACAAATTGGAAGGAGAGAAGAAAACAAGATTTTGCAAAAAATGCGGCGGAGTCGCATAAAATAACCAAGATGAATAAATTTAAAGAAAAATTCAATAAAACCGTAGTTCCAGAAATGAACAAAAAGTTCGGCTATAAAAACGCAATGGCAACGCCAAAAATAATCAAGGTTGTCGTCAGCGCCGGCATAGGATCGTTCAAAGACGAAGCAAAAAAAGAATCGGCTTTGAAGTCTTTTACCCAAATCGTCGGCCAAAAGCCGCTGGTCAACAAAGCCAAGAAATCAATAGCTTCCTTTAAATTAAGACAAGGCATGCCTGTCGGCTATTCGGCCACGCTAAGAGGCGACAGGATGTATGATTTCTTGGAAAAATTGGTCAGCGTGGCCATTCCCAGGGTGAGAGATTTCCGCGGCCTTGAGCTTAAACTGGTGGACCAGACGGGAAATATGTCCATCGGCTTTAAGGAACACATATCTTTTCCCGAATCCGCCGGGGAAGATGTCCGGTCGGCTTTTGGATTGGGGGTTACGGTTGTCACCAGCGCCAAGAGCAAAGAAAAAGCCCTTGAAATGTTAAAGCTTGCAGGTTTTCCATTTAAAGTCTAGTATATACACTTGTAACATATGGCAAAAACATCAGTTATCGCAAGGTCTAAAAAAACACCAAAATACAAATCAAGGGTTGTCAGAAGGTGTTTCCGTTGCGGAAGAAAGAGGGGTTATATGAGAGATTTTGATTTATGCCGAATATGTTTTAGAGAATTGGCCAACGAAGGAATGATTCCGGGGGTTAAAAAATCATCATGGTAACATTATTTAGAAATTAGAAATTAGAAATTAAACAATGGATCCAATAGCCGATATGCTGACTTCAATAAGGAACGCCCAAGCCGCTCGCAAAGAAACGGTTTCTGTTCCTTATTCTAAAATAAAAATGGAAATAGCGAAAGTTTTGGCCAAAGAAAAATTCATAAAAGAAGCCGACCATAAGGGCAAGAAGGTCAAAAAAACCATAGATATTGTTTTAAATTATAACAACTCCAACCAGCCGGCGATAACGAGCTTAAAGAGAGTTTCCAAGCCGTCCCGAAGGATTTATTCCCCTTCGTCCAAGATAAAGAAAATAAGGCAAGGATTCGGTTTTCAGATAATATCCACTCCGAAAGGAATTCTTACCGGCAAAGAAGCCAGAAAAGAAAAAATAGGCGGGGAAGTAATTTGCGAAGTCTATTAATTTATGAGCCACATAGGAAAAAAAGGAATACAAATACCGGACAAAGTTGACGTTAAATTAAACGGCAACATCTTGAACGTGAAAGGCCCACTGGGAGAAATGGCAAGATTTATTCCGGACGATGTTGAAATAAAAATCGCCGACAAGATTATCGCGGTGGCTTTAAGGAAAGGCGCGCCCAATAAAGCCGTTTGGGGAACATTCGCTTCCCATATAAATAATATGATAAAAGGCGTGACGGCCGGCTTTGAAAAAAAGCTTATAATAGAAGGCATCGGATTCAAGGCCCAATTGGAAGGAACAAAACTTTCTTTGAATATCGGCTTGTCTCATCCGGTAAAGATTGAAATACCGAAAGGCGTAAAAGTTTTGATAGAAAAAAGCCTTATTACCATCAGCGGTTATGACAAAGAAACGATAGGCCAATTCAGCGCCGATGTCAGAGCTTTCAAGAAACCGGAGCCGTACAAAGGAACGGGTATAAGATACGAGAAAGAGATTATAAGAAGAAAGGCCGGCAAGAAAGCGGCCACAGCCGCGACCTAGAAAATAAGGAGCGAAGCGACTATATTTTCGGAAGTACTCCTGTGGTGCGGCGTAAAATATCAACAACAATGAAAAGATTAATTTCAAAAAGAAAAATAAGGCACAAAAGAGTCAGAGCCAAAATAAAGGGGACAAGCGATTGCCCGCGGCTTTCTGTTTTCCGTTCCAACAGATATGTTTTTGCCCAGATTATAAACGATGCGAATGGAGTGACTTTGGTTTCAGCCGGAGATTTCAAATCAAAAAGCAAAGCCAAGAAAACAGAATCGGCGAAAAGCGTTGGATTGGAATTGGCCAAAGCCGCCAAGTTGAAAAAGATTGAGTCAGTGGCGTTTGACAGGGGAGGAAATAAGTATCAAGGTCGGGTCAAAGCTCTAGCGGAAGGAGCGCGGGAAGGAGGCCTTAAATTTTAGTTTTTAGATTGAAACATATGGCAAACAAATTCAGCAAAGGCCGGGGTTCGGGCAGGGAAAAATCCGAATACGACCAAAAAATAATAGACATAAGAAGAGTGACCAGAGTCACCAAGGGAGGAAAAAGATTTAATTTCCGCGTGACTATCGTGGCCGGGAACAGAAAAGGCGAAGTCGGCGTGGGTATGGGCAAGGCTTCCGACACGGCCGGAGCGATAGAAAAAGCTTTTAGAAATGCCAGGAAAAACTTAATCAAACCGAAACTGACCAAGGATTTTTCCATACCTCACGAATCTGAAGCCAAATTCGGAAGCAGTTCGGTTATAATCAAGCCAGCCAAAGGCAGGGGGCTTATCGTTGGAAGTTCGGCTAGAACGGTTTTTGATTTGGCGGGGATAAAGGACATTAACGCCAAGTATTTATCCAGAAGCAAAAATAAGGTCAATAACGCCAAAGTAACGATAGAAGCGCTGAAGAAAATACGATAAAATAATTTTATGCAAATCCATCAAGTAATACCAAAAACAAAAAGCAGAAAAGGCAAATATATCGGCCGCGGCGGAAAGCGCGGCACTTATTCGGGGCGCGGCATCAAAGGCCAAAAAGCCAGAGCGGGCAGAAAAATGAGGCCGGAAATAAGGGATTTAATAAAAAAACTGCCCAAAAAAAGAGGTTACCGATCCAAATCATTTCGGAAAGATTCAGCTGTCGTTAATCTTGATGTTTTAAACAAAAAACTGGCCGACAACAGTGAAATTACGCCGAAAGTCCTTGTGGAAAAGGGATTCATTAAAGCCTTGGGCGGGAAAATTCCGCCAGTCAAGATTCTCGGCAAAGGAGAGACAGACAAAAAGTTTTTGGTTTCCGGTTGCTTGATTTCCGTGTCAGCCAAAGAAAAAATAGAAAAAGCCGGAGGAACAGTAGAGGTAAAAGTCAAAAGTCCATAAAGTCCATAAAGTTAAGACTTTTGACTTTACAGACTTGATAAACTTTCAACTAATTAAAATGCTTAACCGAATCAAAATCATATTAAAAGACTATAATCTTAGAAACAAGATATTGTTCGTCTTGGCCGTTTTGGTTTTGTTCAGAATCGGCTCAAGCATACCCATCCCCGGCGTTGATCACGCCCGCCTCGCCGCCTTTTTGTCCAACAACCAGTTCTTCGGCCTCTTGGATATTTTTTCCGGCGGAGGCCTGTCCAATCTTTCCATCTTAATGCTCGGCGTGGCTCCTTACATTACGGCCTCAATCATAATGCAGCTCTTCACCATGATTTTTCCCAAACTTAAAGAGCTGTATCAGGAGGAAGGCGAAGCGGGCCGGCAAAAGTTCAACCAATACTCCAGATTATTGACCGTTCCGCTCGGTTTCTTGCAAGGGTTCGGCTTAATGACGATGTTGCAAGGGCAGGGAATCCTGGGCCAAATTTCCTTTTTGGACAAGTTCACCAACATTTCCATAATGATCGCCGGCACTATGATTTTGCTTTGGCTCGGCGAGCTTATTTCGGAAAAAGGCATCGGCAACGGCATTTCCCTTATAATCTTCGGCGGAATCGTGGCGGGCTTGCCCTCAACCATCCAAAGGACGCTTTTCACTTTTGACCCGTCGCAAATTCCGATGTATGGATTATTTTTGGCGATAGCCGTTCTTATAATCGGCGGAGTGGTCATTATATCCGAGGCGGAAAGGCTCGTGCCGGTTTCTTACGCCAAGCAAGTGAGAGGCTCAAGAATGTACGGGGGAGTTTCCACCCACATACCCTTGAAGGTCAATCAAGCCGGAGTTATCCCTATAATCTTCGCCATTTCCATTTTGCTTTTTCCGCAGATGATTGTTAATTTGCTGGCCGGATTAAACAGCGGAGCAGTCGCCGCTTTGTCCGGTTATATTTTGGCGTTCCTCAATAACTCTCTTGTTTATGGAGCGCTTTACTTCATCCTTGTTTTCTTTTTCACTTATTTCTACACGGCCGTTACTTTTGACCCGAAGATGATTTCGCAAAACCTGCAAAAAAGCGGAGCGTTTGTCCCCGGAATCAGGCCGGGTCAGCCGACATCGGACCATCTGGCCAGAATTATAACCAGAATTACTTTGGTCGGAGCGCTTTTCCTCGGACTTATCGCCGTGCTTCCTTTGGGAATAACAGCCGTGACCGGCATATCTTCCTTGGCTATCGGCGGAACGGCGCTCCTTATCGTCGTCTCCGTCGTTTTGGAAACAGCTAAGCAAATAGAAGCCCAAGTGGTGATGAAAGAATACGAATAAAGAACCACAACCTAAACCGTTAAACCATAAAATCTATTCCTCCTGCACCCGTATTTTTTTGGTTTGGATTTTTTGGACTAAGGGAAGTCGGATGGTCAAAATACCGTTTTTGATGGTAGCTTCCGCGTTTTCGGAGTCAATCTCGTCGGACAAAGAAATCGTCCGGCTGAAACCGCCCCAGTAAAGTTCTTGGCAAATGGCGTTTTCTTTTTCTGTCAGACGATTACTTTCCCTTTTTCCTCTTATGGTGACGGAATCTTTATTTATGGAAATATCCAAAGCATCCGGCTTGACTCCAGCCACGATGGATTGAACGATTATTTCATTTTTGCCCTGGAACACATCAACGGCCAGTTGCCCTTCTTCCTCGTCGTAAGTTTTTTCTTCCGAGCCGATGCTTGATAAGTCATAATCGCCACCTTTTTCGTAATCCGTATTTTCCGGTTCTGACCCCGTCAGTCTTTCAAAAAATGATTTTTTTTCTTTTGACATAAAAATTTATTTATTTAATATTGTTTTTTGACCTTTTCGAAAACAAAAATTATAACTATTATAATAAGCCACAAGGGTATCAACGCTTTCAAAATATTTCCCCCTCCGCTTTTTATTGTAAGGTAGTTGAAAGCAAAATGCAAAAGTCCGGCAACAACTATCCCGATGTAAGTGTTTCTTTTTAGATTTTTCCTGTTTTTTCTCAAGGAAAAGGCCATAAAAGCGCCCACGGTGGCCGAAGAGGCGGTATGCAATAAAGTCGCTCCTATAAATCTCACATTGCCGATGTCTAAACCGGAAAGTATTCCGCTATTGTGAAAAGTTTTTATGATAAAAAGCGTGTTTTCCAAGCTGGCAAAACCGAGAGCCGCCGTGACCATATAGATTATGGCATCAACCGGTTCGTCAAAAACCGGTCTGGAAAATGCCGTTTTTCTGGCGGCGCCGTATTTCAAAGTTTCTTCTATAAAAGCCCAAATCAGAAGGGAAAAACTTCCGGCCAGTCCGGCCTGAAACAAAGTAAAATACTCAAAAATCATGGCTATGGGGACAACAATCATTCCGGCGATAAATGTGTAGATCAAGTTAGTCCGCGGTTCCGGATGGCTGTCTTCTTTGAGCCAAAACCAAAGCCAAAGCAAAGAGGGGATGAACCCGCCGGCGATGGCGAAAAATAAAGTTGAAGCCGTCAAATTTTGGGCCATTGTTCAACAATTAACAAACTTGTTTTATCTGGGACCGTCGACCAAATTTCCTCGGTGATAAACGGCATAAATGGGTGAAGAAGTTTCAGCGCGCCCGCCAAAATTGAAGACAAAACATTTTTGCATTCCTCATCTTTTCTCGTTTTAGAGCGTTCTATATATTTGTCGGCGAAATCATGCCAAACAAAATCATAAATAATATGCAACGCCTGTCCAAAGTTGTAGCTATTCATATTTTCCGTCACTGATTCAATAACTTGTTCCAGTTTTTCATAAATTTCTTTATCTTCTTTTGATAAGTTTGAATTTTGAATTTGTTTGGAAATTGGAAATTGGAAATTGGAAATTCCGTTTCGTGTAATCACGAAACGGCTGATATTCCAAATTTTATTGGCGAATTTTTTGCCGGCCAGCAGATGCGATTCGTCAAATTTTATGTCTTGTCCTCCCATCATCTGGTAAATCAAGCCGAAACGGGTGGCGTCGGCGCCGTATTTTTCTATCAGCTCCAAGGGGTCAACGCCCGTGCCGAGCGATTTGGACATTCTTTTGCCGCCTTTGGCTAAAACCGTAGGGTGGATTATTATTTGCGAAAAAGGTTTTTCTCCCAAAAATTCCAAACCGGAAAATATCATCCTTGCCACCCAAAGATTGATGATGTCTCTGGCGGTTGATAAAACTTGAGTGGGGTAAAATTCTTTCAAATCTCCCGTTGATTCGGGCTTGCCCGCCGCAGTTTTAACGGAGGCGGGCCAGCCTAATGCGGCAAACGGCCACAAAGCCGAAGAAAACCAGGTGTCTAGGACATCGTCAACATCGTCTAACGGAATTTTGTGTCCCCACCAGATTTGCCTGGATATGCACCAGTCTTTGACACTGGACATCCAGTCCATATATATTTTTTCCCATCTTTTATCGTTGAATTTTATCTCGCCGTTTTGAACGGGGGAAACGGCTTTTTTGGCCAGCTCATCCATTTTCAAAAACCACTGCAAGCTCGGGCGGGGTTCTATGGGCGTGTTGCAACGATAACAAACAGAAACGCGATTCAAATAATCTTCTTCTTTTTCCAGTAAATTTAATTCTTTTAATTTTGCCATAACCCCTTCCCGGGCTTCTTTGGTTGAAAGGCCTTCAAAATCTTTGCCGGCCTCATTGGTCATCTTGCCGTATTGGTTGATGATTATAATGGAAGGCAATTTGTGCCGTTCGGCAATTTCGGCGTCGGCCAGACTGTGAGCGGGGGTAACCTTTACCGCTCCCGTACCGAATTCTTTATCCACGCTATCATCGGCGATGACGGTAATTTCTCTGTTTTGAATCGGCAATATTAATTTTTGGCCGATTAAATTTTTATATCTTTCGTCATTTGGATTTACCGCCACCGCTGTGTCGCCGAGCATCGTTTCCGGCCTAGTGGTGGCGACAACCACCCACTTGGAAGCTAAACTTCCACTTGGAAGTTTAGCTTCCAAGTGGGATTGTTTTACTGGGTATTTGATGAAGTAGAGTTTGGACTGCTGTTCTAGGTATTCTATTTCCAAGTCGGACAGGGAAGTTTGGCATCTCGGACACCAGTTTATAACTCTTTCGCCTTGGTATATCCAGCCCTTTTTATGATAATGCAAGAAGGCGGTTTTTACCGCCTCGCTGTATTTTTCGTCCATCGTAAAACGGGTTCGCGACCAGTCGCAGGAAGAGCCTATTTTTTTAAGCTGGTCTAGAATTATATTGCCGTATTTTTCTTTCCACTCCCAAACTTTTTCCAGGAATTTTTCTTTGCCCAGATCATGGCGGGAAATTCCTTGTTTTTTCAAATCTTTTTCCACCACATTTTGAGTGGCGATGCCGGCGTGGTCGGTGCCGGGAATCCAAAGCGTTTTATATCCTTGCATCCTTTTTTGTCGGATAAGAATATCCTGGATGGTGGCGTTTAGGGCGTGGCCCATATGCAAAGTGCCGGTTACATTGGGCGGAGGAAGGACAATGGTGAAAGTTTGGCCGTTTCTCTCCGGCAATTTATCCGGATTAAAATAGCCGCTTTCTTCCCAAAGCTTGTAAATCCGCCCTTCTGTTTCTTTCGGCGCGTAAGGCTTTAACAATTTTTCGTTTATTTTGTCTGGCTTCTCATTATTCATAACGCCATTTTAGCAGAAAAATAATGGTTTATTAAGGCTTGACAAAAAAGATAATAGGTGTATCGTGTAAACAGTTCTTTTAAATTTTATATATTCGTTTTTTTGCCGTAAGGCGGAAAGGAGTGTTATTATGAAAGAATACAATCTTAGAACTAGTTCTTCTTCTCTTGTTGCTTTTCTTTTTGGTTGTATAACAATTCTGATTGTTTTAATTCTCTTGCCTTTTTTAGTTAAACCAATTATGGGTAGTTGGTTATTAGCGTCGGTTATCCTTGGTATTTTGTTTGGGATACCAACAGCATCTTTCATTTGTCTTTTTATTCTGAAAATATTACTTACACGGAGGGTTAAGCCCTAATCCTCCAAAAGCAAAATGGGTTATCCGTATGTTATGGATAACCCATTTTTTTCTACAGCCCCAAGTTTCCTTGAGCTTCCAATTTTTCCGGCTTGGTAAAATCGCTGTTTACCGCGCGCAGATACCCGGCCGCTCCAATCATCGCCGCATTGTCAGTGGTTAGTTTGGCGGAGGGCAAATACAAGGCTGTTGAAGTTAATTCTTTGACAGCCTTTTTCATTTGCGCGCGGAGTTCCTGGTTGGCCGCTACGCCGCCACCGAGGATGATGGACTTGGCGTTGAATTCTTTGGCGGCTTTCATTGTTTTAGTGATTAAGACATCAACGATGGCTTGCTGAATTTCATTGCAAATCATTGGCGTGAAGTCGCCAATATTTATATGCCTTTCTTTCATATCTCTCAACATATAAAGCGTGGCGGTTTTAAGGCCGGAAAAACTGAAGTCGTAATCTTTGGAATCAATCATCGGACGGGGAAGTTTGATATTAAAAGCTTCTTTTTCCATTTCCCGCCTAGCCCATCCGCCCATACGAAAAGTGAGCGGATATTTTTTAAAAATTTCCGCCTGTTTGGAGATTTGCGGTCCGCCCGGATAGGGAAGTTCAAGCATCCTGGCCGTCTTGTCAAAACATTCTCCCGCCGCGTCGTCTCTGGTCTCCCCGATAATTTTATAATCGCCCCATTTTTTAATCAGGACCAATTCCGTGTGCCCCCCGCTGACCAGCAACGCGATTGCAGGGAAATTGATTTGTTTTTTATTTTTAAAATTTGATTTTGTAATTTGTTTGGAAATTGGAAATTGGAAATTGGAATGGCCGCCGTTTTGCAGCAAAACGGCGGCCATATGTCCCTCCATATGATTCACCGCCACAATCGGCTTGTTCCAGACAAACGCCAACGCTTTGGCGAAATTTATGCCGACCCAAAGCGCCGGTTCCAGCCCCGGCCCGACCGTTACGGCGATAGCGTCAATTTTCGGCGGTTTGATTATCGGAATAAATTTCAAAAATCGTTCCATCAATTCCGGCTCTCGTTCCAGTATTTTGTTTATGATTCTTAATTTAGAATTTTGAATTTGTTTAGAAATTAGAAATTCGGATTTAGAAATTAAAAAACTTGATTTTCTTAACGACTTTTCCAAAATAACAATCAAATTTTTTGAGTGTTCTCTTTTCGCCATCATCGGCACCACTCCGCCCCAATGAGCGTGCAGTTTTATCTGCGATAAAACAACATTGGACAAAATCTCAAAAGACGGATTTTTCAATTTTCCTTTGCCTTCAATTATCGCAACGCTCGTCTCATCGCAGGACGTTTCTATGGCCAGAATTTTCATTTTATTTGCCAAGGGAAATTAATGTTGCCCTCAACGGCGAATCCAGCTGCGGCTTTATGCCCGCCGCCGCCGTACTTTTCCGCCAATTCGGCGACATTTATTTTTCCGTCCGATCTTAACGACACTATTATTTTTTTGTTTCCGCTTTTTTTTCTGTGCGACCAAACGATGGCTACTTTCCCAGTCCCTTCATAAATTTTATGGCCGATTTCAGAAATAAATACAGGCGAATTAACGACAAAAGATTCATATCCTTCAAAAACAGCTTTGTGTCCGCGCTCAATGATTTTATTTATCAGAGCTTCTTGATATTTCAAAAGAATTTTTCCCGTTTTTACGAGTCCGGAATATTTTTTCTTATCCTTGCTTTCAAAAATTTTCACCAATTTATCCCATTTTTTAAAATCAAAATCATAAAGTTCCAAAACGGCTGATATTTCCTTAGTGAACGGCAATTTGAATTTCCAAATATCCTTGTCTTCTATGTAAAGAAGAAAACGAGGCGTTTTTTTGTTTGGATGGAAGTATTGCCAGCTCAAAACTGCGCCGGATCTAGTTATGTCATGCAAACTTCCGGGAAGGATTTTGGCAATTTCTTTTGACGAAAGGTGGTGGTCAATCAAAATAATTTTATTCTTTTCAGCCATATTTTTCATTTCGTCCATATCAACGAAACAGTCAATAAAATAAATTTCCTTGCCGTTTATTTGAAGAAAGTAATCATTTGGATACCGGCCGTAATTTATGGATATATACAAAGCTTTATCTTTTAATTTCTTCCACGCCGCCCATGCGCCAGTAAATCCGTCTTCATCGTCATGGTAGAAAACTATTATTTTTTTGCTTGTTCCAGCGATGTTTTTATCTTTATTCACAAGAGATAATATAGCACAAAAAGTTGATTTTTATAACAAATCTGTTAAAAATAAGGTGGGAATAATTTTGAGGAGAGGATTGTATCGCATTCTTGGTTTTGTTGGTGCGATTAAAGACCAAAAGACGCCGATGTAGCTCAGTTGGTTAGAGCGTGGGACTCATAAGCCCAAGGTCGGAGGTTCGATCCCTCCCGTCGGCATCCGCTTAAAGCGGAAATGGACCCGTGGTGTAGCCCGGTTAACACGTCCCCCTGTCACGGGGAAGATCGCCGGTTCAAATCCGGTCGGGTCCGCTTTCGGTCGCCGGAGCGACCTTCGGCGGACGCAGTCCGCTAGAAGGTTGCGAAGGAGACCTTTGCCATTATGAATTACTGTGTTTACATTTTAAAATGCGCCGACGGAAGGCCATATACTGGTTGTACGGAAGATTTGGCCGAAAGATTACAACGGCATAATAATGGATATGTTCCCGCCACAGAAAATCGTCGTCCTGTTGAACTTGTGACACACATAGTTTTCAATGATAAATATAAAGCCTTTGAATTTGAAAAGTATTTAAAATCCGGTTCTGGCCGAGCATTTTTAAAGAAATATTTTTGATAAAATTATAATCAATAAAAATATGTCAGTAACTTGTATATTTGGAGACAGTACGGCTTGGGGCGCTTGGGATTTAGAAAAAGGCGGTTGGGTTAATAGACTGTGGTTAGATTGCGCAAAGAGTGGATCCAAGGATATGATTTATAATTTAAGCATCTCGGGGGGGGGGAACTACCGAGACTATTCTTGAGAGATTTGAATCGGAAGCCAAAATCAGAGAAGCTGATACAGTCGTATTTCAAACTGGCGGAAATGATGCCGCTTACGATAAGGACACCAAAGAACACCTTGTTTCACTCGAAGAATTTGAAGTGAACATAGAAAAGATTATTCAAAAAGCGAAAGTTTTGGTAAGTAAAATTGTTTTTATTGGCTTTAAGAATTGCGACGAATTAAAAACAATGCCGGTATCTTGGTGTAATTTATGTTATACCAATAAATACATAAAAGAATATAACGGCATAATGAAAAAAGTTTGCAATAAAAACGGAATTAAATATACGGACATTTTTGGTTTATTAGATAACACCGATTTTGAAGACGGATTACATCCCAATGCAAACGGTCATCAAAAAATATTTGAGGCTGTTAAAAAATCAATACTCAGATAGTTATAATTCTCAAATAAATCCTTGTTGCGGAGGCCGGAATTGCACCGGCACCTCAAGGTTATGAGCCTCGTGACCTACTATTGGTCCACTCCGCGATTTTTAACTAAATCAACAACTTCATTGGTTTTTAATATTCCCACATGAATTTCACGATGATGATTTGGGCATAATAATACAAGATTTTCTGGATTATTGTTTCTTTTATTTTTATCTAGATGATGAACATCTATTGAATTTTCATACTTACAAACAACGCATTCATTTTTTTTGAAATATCTTATTGCGATATTTTTTGCATAATGCAAAGAAAAACCTCCTTTCCAATTACTGTTATTTTCATTACAGAAACCTGATGTTTTTCTTACTGGCACACCCTTTTTCTTTATTGTTCTAACAATTGTATCATCACTCACTTTAAAAATCTCGCACAATTCAATCATTTTGATATTATTTTTTTGATATAATTCAACAAGATGATTCGTTTCTTTTTCTGTTAATTTTAACTTTCTCATTTTTACATATTATTAAGATTGTATCCGACATTGCAAAATAAAGCAAATAAAACTAATATAATAAGGCAAAATTGCCGTTGTAGCTCAGCTGGTAGAGCAACTCCATGGTAAGGAGTAGGTCGCCGGTTCAATTCCGGCCAACGGCTTGGTTTTGCCTCCTTAGTTCAGTGGCAGAACGGCGGTATCGTAAACCGCAGACGTCAGTCCGATTCTGACAGGGGGCTTAGGTGATGGCAGACGGGGCGCGGGGCAATGGTTAATAAATTTATGGAAACATTTTTGAATTTATTTTTGATAGCGGCGGCTTTGGGCGGTTTCGCCTTGGCATTTTTCATTTTCATAAGCAAGCGGAAAGCGAAACCGATCGCCTGCCCGATGGACGGCCATTGCGACATCGTCGTCCGAAGCGAATTTTCCAAGTTTTTCGGCATTCCGGTGGAAATTCTGGGAATGCTTTATTACGCCGGCGCGGCGGCGGCTTATTCCATTTTTTATTTTTATTCCGGCCTGGCCGTTCCTTTGGCCGTGTTTGCGATGTTCGGGCTGGCTTCCTTCTCTTTTCTTTTTTCTCTTTATCTCACTTTCATCCAGGCTTTTAATTTGAAGCAGTGGTGCGTATGGTGTTTGGCCTCGGCCGGTTTGTCGTCGTTTATTTTTCTAGCCAATGTTTTTTACATTAAATCAGGCTTTGCGGTTATTCCGGCGGAAATTTTTGAAGAATTTTACGAAATTTTGGTTGCCGGGCATTTATTGAGCGCGGGACTCGGCTTCGGTGCTTCCGTTGTCGGCGTCATAATGCTCTGGAAGTTCGTCAAAGATTTAAAAATGTCCGGTTTTGAAGCCGATATTTTGCGAATTCTGACTCAAGTGATTTGGTTCGCGATATTTATTCTTATTTTGAGCGGATTCGGCCTTTATTTTTCGGACGAAGGAATAAGCAATGTCTTGTATAAGTCCGCCATCTCGGCCGTTCTTGTTCTCATCTCGGCCGTTCTCAATTTGGCCATTTTGCCGAAGATGATTAAAAAAACTTTGTTGTTTATAAACGACGGAGAAAATCCCGTTTCTTCCTTTACTGCCAAAACTTCTTTGGTTTTTAATTTTTTGGCTGTTTTTATCTGGTTTTGCGTCTTAATATTTTAACTTTTTAATGTCAAGGTTTCGCCTTGACATTGGTTTTGAGTTATCCACAGTGGCTTGTTTTATTTTTAAGAGTAAAATTAAATTACTTTAATATTAAATTTAATTTTTTCAAAATGATTTCCAAAATAATAAAGAGGAACGGGGAGATAGTTGATTTTCGCGCGGAAAAAATTCAAGAAGCCATCGCCAAAGCGGTGCAGGCCGTCGGAGGAAGCGATTTAGAGACCCCAAAAATCCTTACCAGGCTTGTTGTCAAAGAAATTGAGAAAAAATACGCCGACCATATTCCCGATGTGGAAGGAGTGCAGGATATCGTGGAGAAAATTTTGATAGAAGAGGGTCACGCTGCGACCGCCAAGTCTTACATTATCTACCGGGAAAAAAGAAGCGAAAGAAGATACGATAAAGAGGTTACTATCAGCGTGGACAAGACGATTTCCGAATATCTCAACCAGCAAGATTGGAGGGTCAACGCCAATTCCAACCAAGGTTATTCTTTGGGGGGATTGATACTCAACACTTCCGGCAAAGTTACCGCCAACTACTGGCTTTCCCATGTGTATCCGGCCGATGCCGCCGCCGCCCACCGAAACGGCGATTACCATATCCATGATTTGGATATGTTTTCCGGCTACTGCGCCGGCTGGTCATTGAGAGTTTTGCTGGAAGAAGGGCTTAACGGCGTTCCGGCCAAAACCGAATCTGGCGCGCCCAAACATCTCACCAGCGCCGTCAATCAGATGGTCAACTTTTTCGGCACGCTTCAGAACGAATGGGCTGGAGCGCAGGCTTTTTCCTCCTTTGACACCTACCTTTCTCCGTTCGTGAAAAAATATTCTATGGAAATGGAGGAAGAAATAAACAATTCCGGCTTTTATAATTTCCCGTCCGAAGAAGCCAAGCAAAAATTCATTGACGATAAAACTTACAAATACGTCAAACAAAATATCCAGTCCTTCGTGTTCAACCTCAACATTCCGTCAAGATGGGGGACGCAGACGCCGTTTACCAACATCACTCTGGACCTTATTCCTCCGGAAGATTTGAAAAATCAAAAATTAAAATTGGGCGGCCAATATTTCCCATTCGCTTTCAGCCAGCTTCAGAAAGAAATGGATATGATAAACCAAGCTTACGTGGAAGTGATGACGGCCGGCGACGCCAAGGGCCGGGTGTTCACTTTTCCCATCCCGACTTACAACATCACCAAAGATTTTGACTGGGATAATCCCAAATATGAGCCGATTTTTGAGATGACGGCCAAATACGGAATGCCTTACTTCCAAAACTTCATCAATTCCGATATGAAACCGAATCAGATAAGGTCAATGTGCTGCCGCCTTCAGTTGGACTTGAGAGAACTGCTCAAAAGAGGCAATGGCTTGTTCGGCAGCGCCGAAATGACCGGCAGTTTGGGAGTGGTAACGATAAATTCGGCTAGAATCGGGTATGTCCACAAAGGCAACAAAGAAGCTTTTTTGAAAAGAGTTGAACATTTGATGTATCTGGCCAAAACATCTTTGGAAATAAAAAGAAAAGAAATAAACAAATGGCTGGAAAGAGGCTTGTTCCCTTACACCAAGAGATATTTGCCGAATCTAAATAATCATTTTTCCACCATCGGCATCAATGGCTTGAATGAAGCCATCCTAAATTTTACCGACGGGAAAGAAAATATCGTCTCCCAGTGGGGGCAGGATTTCGCCGAAGAAGTTTTGCTTTTTATGAGAAATAAATTAAGAGAATATCAGGAAGAAACCGGCAATCTTTACAATCTTGAAGCCACGCCGGCCGAAGGCGCCACTTACCGCTTCGCTAAAGAAGACCAGAAAATTTTTCCCGGCATAATCCAGGCCGGCACGCCGGAAGCGCCTTACTACACCAATTCGTCCCAGATTCCGGTGGAGCATACCGGCGACGCTTTTGAAGCGTTGGAACTGCAAGATAAATTACAGACCAAATACACCGGCGGAACGGTTTTGCATCTTTATATGGGAGAAAGAGTTAGCGACGCCAAATCTTGCCGGAAGCTGGTCAGGACTGTTTTGGAAAATTATCATCTCCCCTATATTACCATCACCCCGACTTTTTCCATTTGCCCTAAGCACGGTTACTTGAAAGGCGAGTATCATTTCTGTCCGACTTGCGATCTGGAAATAGGGTATAATGAAGGGGGAAGCTACGACGATAAAGAATTGCGCAAGCATAGGTCGAAACAATTATCAGAATCTAACCTGCCTTATCAGCAGGCAAGCATAAAAACAAATGAAAACTCAAAACAATTTCAGCCAGCAACAGAGAACTAGATGCGAAGTTTGGTCCAGAGTGATGGGTTATCACCGTCCGGTTTCTTGCTACAATCTCGGCAAGAAATCCGAACACTATTCCCGTCAGCACTTTTCCGAAACCGCCACCGTCAATTCCAATTTCTGCAAAAAACACGCCTAGTTTTTTATGTTAATCGGCGGAGTGCAAGAATTGACCACTTTGGATTTTCCCGGGCGTTTGGCGGCGGTGGTTTTCACTTTGGGCTGCAATTTTCGGTGCGGTTATTGCCATAATCCGCAATTTGTTCAATGTCAAGGCGAAACCTTGACATCAAGGATTCCGGAAGAAGTTTTTTTCAAATTTCTGGAAAAAAGAAGAGGGAAACTGGAAGGGGTTTGCATCAGCGGGGGCGAGCCGACTTTGCAGCCGGATATTTTGGAATTTGCCCGAAAAATAAAAAATATGGGATTTTTGGTCAAACTGGACACCAACGGAACAATGCCCGGTGTTTTGGAAAAAATGATCGCGGAAAAAGTCGTGGATTTTTTCGCCATGGACATCAAGACGAGTTTGCCGAGATACAAGGAAATAATAAAGGCAGGTTTTTCATCTAGCGATATAGAAAAATCCAAAGAGATAATCCAAAATTCCGGCTTGCCTTACGAATTTCGGACGACGGCGGTAAAAGGCAAACACACTAAAGAAATTTTTGAAGAAATAGGCGAGTGGCTCAAAGGAGTGGAAGCGTATTTCATCCAAAATTTCAGAAATAAAAAAACATTGGCCGAAGAATACAAAAAAAAAGAAGGATTTTCGGAAAAAGAATTGGCGGAGTTCAAATTATTGATGGAAAAATATGTCAAAAATTGCGGGATAAGAATGTAAATCTTTACGGCAAAAGTTATCCACACCTTGCCATATATTTTTTATTCTAAACAGCTTTGGAAATGGTATAATAAAAATAATGTGAAAAAGTCAGAAGAGTTAAAACCAAAAAGAAAAAATAAGTTTAAATATTTTCTTTTGGCGCATATACTGACGCTGTTTTTTGTTGCGGGAAATTTTTCTTTCGCGGCGGGTTTGCCCGATGAAAAAGAAGGGGGTATTTTTGGTTCCGAGCAAAAAAATTATTATTCCGAGCCGTTTTCCAAATTGATTGAATTTCTTAACGCCAAAAAGAAAGAAATTGAAAATTACGGCGAAAATTCTAGGAGCGAAAAGTCTTTTTTGAAAAAGAATGATTTCCGCGGCATAGGACCGGCCAACGAATCTGATTTTACGGACATGACCGCCGACCGGACAGGTTCATCGTTTTTATTATCGGCTGTTTTAGAGCCGATCAAGGACGCTATTATCGACAAACCAAAGCAGTATTTTGGAAAAGTTTTTTGCGCGACCAAGGATTTTGTTTTCCCGGGGACTTGCCGCGATGTCGCCGACCAAAAAGGCGAGAATGTCTTATCATCGCGGAAAGACAGTTTCGGCGCGGGAGAAATTGGCGCGCTTAAACGGCAATATGAAGACGCCATAAATGAGGCGAGTGTTTTAAATCAAAAATTCAACCAGCTTCAAAGCGAAATAAGCAAAGTAAAAGCCGGAGGCATTGTCGTCAGAGAGCCGGTCATAGAGCAGAAAACGGTGGAGAGAACAATTGAAAAAATTATTTCCGGCCTTTCTCAAAACGATTTGGATGTCGGCATCTCTTCCGTCAGAAACGAACTGAATAATTTAAACACCAACCTTTTAAACAAAATAAACACTCTTTCCATTCAAGCGGCCGATCAAAATACCGCCGTCTATCGCGCCGTCAGTCTGACCAACAAGATAGACAGCTTGTCCGGAACAAGATTGTCCAATATCACCGTTTCCGGCGTTACCGGTTTGACCGACGCTGACATTCCAGACACCGTTACGGCTTCCAATTACTTGCCGTTGGCCGGAGGAACAATATCAGGCAATTTAACGGTGGACGGAAGCACAACGCTCGGAAGTCTAACCTTGCAAAACGCGACCGCCTCCTATTTCACCGCCACCTCCACCACCGCTTCCACTTTTCCTTACGCCAGCACAACAGCCATCTCAGCCACAACCGCCTCAACCACCAACTTAATTGTCTCCAATAATTCCACTTTGGGGACGGTTGTCTCCGGTATTTGGAACGGCGCGACAATAGGAGTCGGCTACGGCGGCACCGGGCAGACCTCTTTCGGTCAAGGGTGGCTCAACTCGGACGGGACGGCTTTCTCGGCTTCCACTTCGCCCACGGTTAATTATTTGACGGCGACAAGCACCACCGCCACCAGCACTTTCGCCGGAGGATTGTCTGTCGCGGGATTGTCTGTCGCCGGACATTGCGTAACCGGCGATACTAGACTTCGCCGAAGGAGAAAAAAGAAAAAAGGCGAAGGGTATGAATACGACGAAGTCGCCATCAAAGACATAAGAGAAGGAGACGAGATCGCTTCGCTGGACGAAGAAACAGGAAGGATAGTTTGGTCAAAAGTCAACGCGCTTATGGATATGGGGATGAAAGAAATCTACAAACTCACCACCGCAAGCGGGAAAACCATCCGAACGACCGCCGAGCACCCGTATTTAGCGAGAAATCAAAAAATATCGCAAGTAAAATCAGTCGCGTTCATAGATTACGCCAATATCAAGGCATGGATGAGAGGCAAGGGGCTTTCAGCGGATCTTGAAGTTCTTTATTCCACACTTAAAGAGGCAGGTGTTTCCGATATTCGTTTTTACTACGGCGCGGACGCGAAAAATGGCAAAATCCAGTCATTCTTCGCAAAACTCTCTTCTTTCGGATATGCTGTCGTCACGAAACCGGTGCAATATTTTAAAATCGCGCTTTCAGAATTGCTGAAGCAACAAGCGAATACACGATGGCTTGAAGCGATAGGATCGCCGATTAAAACGAGCCTGCTGAATGAAGCGGCCGTGTTAGATAAAAATGGCATAGAACTTTTTGCGCCAAAAGCTAATTTTGACGTGGAGATTGCCGTGGACGCTTTGAAGCGGACAAAAAACATAGATATGTTTATTATTTTCTCCGGCGACGGGGACTTCGCTTGTCTTTTAAAGGTTCTGCGAGCGCTTGGAAAAAAAGTTGTCGTGGTGTCCGGCAGAAAATCTTTGTCCGGGGCCCTTATTGCGGAAGCCGATAAATTTGTCACTCTGGAACGGCTTGGCGAGAAAGTTCCCGGATTGTTTGCGAATGCGGAAAAGCAAAACCCGCCACGAGGGCGGGTCTTGAGGGAATGTGCTTTTAATATAGCCGACCTGTTGGGGTTGTCAAGTCGCCCTGTGGATAACTTTGTCGCCGTTAAAAACGGCTCTTGGACGAAAGTCGCATATCTTAAAGAAGGAATGGAAATCGCGGTAAGCGACGCGGGCGCCGATAGAGCTGTTTGGGACAGAATCGCCAAAATAGAAATTCTTCCGGAAGAACAAGTTTATGACATAGAAGTGGACGGCACGCACAACTTCATCGGCAACGACATTGTCGCCCACAATACCTACCTCGGCTCCCTTAACGGCCCTCTTCAAGCCAACAGCGGTCTGGTCTCCGCCACCACCTCTATGGGTTATCAATACGGAGGTACGGGATTAACATCAACTCCTTCCTTTGGTCAGTTATTGAGAGGAACAGGGTCAGGCTATTCTCTCGTGGCAACTTCAACTCTAGGCATCAATACCGGCGACTTGACGGAAGGCGCCAATCTTTTTTGGACAGACAATAGATTTGACAACCGTCTGTCGGCCACCACCTCTCTGCCGAACTTGACCACCTTGGCTAATCTAGCCACCGTCGGAACAATCACTTCGGGAATTTGGAACGGAACAACGATAGCGGTCAACAAAGGCGGCACCGGCCAGACCTCCTTCGGCCAAGGGTGGCTCAACTCGGACGGCGCGGCTTTCTCGGCTTCCACTTCGCCCACGGTTAATTATTTGACGGCCACGAGCACCACGGCGACAAGCACATTTCCGTATTTATCCGTCACCACTAACTCCAACCTCGGCACGGTCGTGGGCGGAGTCTGGCAGGGCACAGCTATCGGCGACACCTACCTCACCAAGTCCGGCGATTGGACGGGCACTTTGGACACTTACGAAGCCGCCAATCTTTTGGCCCGAGCCAATCACACCGGCACGCAAGCCGTCTCCACTCTTTCCAATTACGACTTTTCTTTCGCCAATAATTACGGAACGAATAATTTAATTTCTTCCACCACTATGCCTTGGTGGGCGCAAGGCGGAATTAACGCAAGTTCCACTTCTCATTTCGTCAACGCTTCCACCACCGCTCTGACCGTCTCCGGCAATTCCTACCTTGGCACAGTGTCGTCGGGCACTTGGAACGGAACGGCAATCGGCGACGCTTACCTAGATGACACCATCACTCTCACTAACCTCACTCAAATCACCAACCGCGCCATCTCCGACACTTCGGGAACGCTTACGGTAGCAAGAGGCGGCACCGGCCAGACCTCCTTCGGCCAAGGGTGGCTCAACTCGGACGGAACGGCTTTCTCGGCTTCCACTTCGCCCACGGTTAATTATTTGACGGCGACAAGCACCACGGCGACAAGCACATTCGCCACCGGAGGTTTAACCGTGGGAACGAATCAATTTGTGGTGCAACAGAATAGCGGCAATGTCGGCATCGGGACGACGACGCCGAGTGCGAGGTTACATATTCAACCGGAAACCGGGACCAACAGCGAACTTAGACTTGATACAAGTAGCTGGACGGATATCCCATATCTAAGTTTTTTTACTAACAGCGTTGCTACGAGTTCGATACAGACCCGTTCAGGAGGGTTGGCGTTTCAAACGGGTGGAGGGGCGTATTCGGCAAACACAAAAATGGTTATTAATAGCACCGGCAACATCGGCATCGGGACAACTTCGCCTTACGCAATGCTCTCAGTTGCGGGAGAAGTGGTAGGGCAGATGTTTACCGCCACCTCTACCACCGCCACCAGCACTTTCGCGGGTGGGATGAGTGTCGCTGGAACGGCGGGTTTGACGGTTCTGCAGAACGGCAAAGTCGGCATCGGGACGACGACGCCGGGGGCTAAATTGCATATAGCTGAATCAAATGTCGGCGCAATAGGAGAACCTTTACGGCTTGAGAATACCAGCGCTGCTGCCTTTACAGGCTCAGATGTAACATTTCGTTTTGCCGGAACCGAATATTCTAAAATTCGGGTTAATAATCTGGGTGATACTTTCTATAGTATGCGCTTCTTCGTCTACGGGTCTGGTGCTCAAGCAGAGAAAATGACTCTTTTAGGCAATGGCAACCTCGGCCTCGGGACGACGACGCCTTTAAGACAACTTTCAATTTTTCAAGGCGGTTCAACTGCCGCAACCAGCCCTTCCCTTCTTTTTGCGGCTTCTTCCACGGCGGCAATGTGGACAGCCAACTGGACAATGGGAGCTGATTTGGCAGATGCCGGCAAATTCAAGATTGCCTCTTCAACAGTACTGGGCTCATCAGACAGATTTGTCATAGATGGAAAAGGCAATGTCGGCATCGGGACGACGACGCCGTGGAGGACATTGAGCGTAACGGGGACGGTGGGGTTCTCTAGTTCATTGTCCGCCACCACCACCAACGCCTACGATTTGTGCATTGACGCCGCCACCTTTGAAGTAACGCAAAGAACAACCGATTGTTCGGGAGCTTCTTCTTTGCGCTACAAACAGAATGTGGAAAAATTGTCTTATGGCTTGGAGGACTTAATGAAATTAAATCCGGTGTCGTTCCAATACACCGAAGCGTTCGCTCCGACCGACAGAAAGCGCAAAATAGGATTCATCGCCGAAGAAATGGCTCCGCTCATTCCCGAAATCGTCGCTTATGACGATTTGGGAAGACCCGACAGCATTGATTATCCGAAGCTGACTTCGGTTTTGGTAAAAGCGATGCAGGAAATGAATTTGAAAGTGAGCGATTTGCAGGCGAGCGTGGCGGCTTCAAGCGGAACGGGGACGGATAGTTTGTTTGCTTGGATTTTGGATAAATTCAAAACGATATTGGGAATATCGTTTGAAAATGGGGCCGTTAAAGCGAACAAGATTTGCGTCGGGGAAACTTGCGTGACGGAAGAGCAATTCAAGGCCGTGTTCGGCGCGACGGCGGCAAGCTCCGTTTCCAACAGTTCATCATCCAGTTCAGAGACAAGCTCATCAAGCGCGGAAAGTTCATCAAGTTCATCAAGTTCATCAAGTGAATCAAGCGAATCAAGTTCATCAAGTTCATCAAGTTCATCAAGCGAATCAAGTTCATCCGCCGCCGATGGCGGTTTAACCGCCACAACCACGAGTTCATCTTCGGAAGAAGCGAGTTCATCTTCGTTAAGCTCTTCAAGCTCTGATGGCGGTTCAACCGCCACAACCACATCAAGCGAATCTTCATCGTCCCAATCTTCATCATCGGAGTCATCAAGTTCATCGGAAACGAGTTCGTCAACCGCCAGCTCAACAGAGTCTTCCTCCTCCGTTTCTTCCGCCGAAAGTTCAAGCTAATCGCTCGTCGAAGTCCGGTGTCGGGGAGCGGCGCCCGCGATAAATTATATGAAAAATAAAAACCTAATTGTAATTTGACATAAATAATCTAAAGTATATACTTTTGGTATGAAAACAGCCGTAATCAACATCAAGACAAATAAAGAAGTTAAGGCGCAGGCTCAAGAGCTCGCGGAAGAATTAGGTTTTTCTCTGTCGTCTCTTGTTACGGCGTCCCTTAAACAGTTTATCCGCGCGCGCGAGGTGCGATTTTCAGCGTTGCCTAAAATGACGCCGTATCTCGAAGGCGTAATAAAAAAAGTGGAAAAGGATATCAAAGCAAAAAAAAATCTTTCGCCGGCGTTTGAGAATTCAGCGGATATGGATAGATATCTCAATAATCTTTAGATATTATGAGAATAATTATTCTGCATAAGAATTTTGAAAAGAATTATTCTAAACTTTCTAAAAAAATCAAAAACGCTTTTATGGAAAGAAGAGATATTTTTCTTGATAACGCGCGCAGTTTTCTTCTCGGCGCGCACGCGCTTCAGGGCGAATACAAAGGGTATAAAAGTTTTAATGTAACAGGGGATATTCGCGTGGTATACAAAGAGATAAAAGAAGATGTTTTTCTTTTTGCTGATATCGGCACCCACGACAAATTGTATGGACGCTAAAAACATAAGAAATTTTTCCATTATCGCCCACATTGACCACGGCAAAAGCACGCTGGCCGACAGGATGCTGGAAATAACAGGCACGGTGGAAAAAAGAAAAATGAAGGAACAAATGCTGGACAGTATGGAATTGGAAAGAGAAAGAGGAATAACGATTAAGATGCAGCCGGTGAGGATGAATTACAAAAATTACATTTTGAATTTGATAGACACTCCCGGGCATATTGATTTCGGCTACGAAGTTTCCCGGGCGCTCAAGGCGGTGGAAGGCGCCGTTTTGCTGGTGGACGCCACTCAAGGCGCGCAGGCGCAAACAATCGCCAATGTGGAAACAGCCAGAAGTTTGGGTTTGAAAGTCATACCGGTTATAAACAAAATTGATTCGCCGCTGGCCAGAGTGGAAGAAACAAAAAAAGAAATCGTGGAAATTATCGGTTGCGGAGGAAGTGAAATTTTGGCCGTTTCTGGAAAAACCGGCGAAGGAGTCAACCGGCTTATGGAAGAGATTGTAGCGCGCGTTCCTCCGCCGAAGTTTGAGTATGACAACAGGCCGCGCGCCCTGATTTTTGATTTTGAGTATTCCGAGCATCAGGGAATGATAGTTTATGTCCGAGTTACGGATGGAGTGATAAAAAAAGGAGACGAGCTTGTTTTAGACGTTTCCAAAGAAAGGTTTGTCGCCTCGGAAGTCGGGACATTTTCGCCTCAAAAAAATTCTTGCGCCGCTCTTTCGGCCGGCGAGATAGGATATATCGTGACCAACATCAAGAAAGCCAGCATCGGCACAGTGGGCGATTCCATTCTTTCCTTTAAAGATCCGTTGCCGCCGCTGGGCGGTTATACGCGACCGAAGCCGGTTGTCTGGGCCAGCGTTTACCCGGAATCGCAAGACGACTTGGACAAATTCCGCCAATCTTTGGAGCGCCTTAAATTGTCGGACTCCTCTCTTTCTTACGAAGAAGAATCAAGCGGGGCGCTTGGGCGCGGTTTCCGGTGCGGTTTTTTGGGTATGCTTCATATGGAAATAATTATGGAAAGGCTTAAAAGGGAATTCGGCTTGAAGCTCATTGCCGCAGTTCCGACCATCACTTACAAAGTGGAAACATCGGACGGGAAAGTCAAAGAAATTTATTCGCCGATGAATTTTCCGGAAGACAGTCAGATAAAAACTATTTTTGAGCCGTGGGCGGATACGCAGATAATCATCCCGCCGGAAAGGCTGGGGGCGGCCGTACAGCTTCTTTACGAGCACGAGGCGGAAGTGGGAGAAGTGGAGCAGTTCGGGCAAAGACGGTCTATAATAAACGCCAAGATGTCTTTGAGAGAGCTGATGAGAAATTTCTTTGACGCGCTCAAAAGCGCGACGGCCGGTTACGGTTCGCTGAATTATAAAATATCGGAAATGAGAGAAGCGCCCAAAGGGAGCGTGGTCAAATTGGATATTTGGGTGGCGGAAGAAATTGTCCCGGCGTTTTCCCGAATCGTCAGCAAAAATAAAGTCCAGAAAGACGCGGAGGCGGCCGTGGAAAAATTAAGAGAACTTATACCGCGGGCGCTATTTACCGTCAAAATCCAGGCCAAAGCTATGGGGAGGATTCTGGCGGCCCGCTCCATCGCTCCGATGAAAAAGGATGTTACCGGTTATCTTTACGGCGGAGACATAACCAGAAAAATGAAGCTCTGGCAGAAACAGAAAAAAGGAAAAGAAAAAATGAAAAAGCTCGGCAAAGGACGAGCCGACATCCCGCACGATGTTTTTATCAAAATGATGCAGTAATAGTTGAGAGCTAACGGCGAGGCGAAGCAAAATATTTCGCGCTTTACCCTTCCGCGAAGCGCGGTGGGCTCCGACGCGTCTCAATATTTTGCTTCGCCTCGCCGTTTCGCAATTCAAGAAAACAAGGGTAAAATAAGAGAGGCAACCATTCCCAGCGCCGCCAAAAGGCTGATAACCGTCCACACAATCCGATGTTTCTTCTTGTTGTTGGAATTAAACATATTGGCGGTATTATATATTTTTTATGAGGGAATTTCAAGAAAAAAGAAAATTTAAAAAAATAGTTTATTCCGTGTGGTTGCAAGCAATTCTTGGCATCATTTTTTTGACGCTTGTTTTTTCCGCCGTGAAAGTGTACAAAAAAAGCCGGATAAGCGTTCAAAAATTCCAAGAAATAAAAGAAGAAATGGCCGGTTTGGAAAAAAGAAACGCGGAATTGGCGGCGAAAGCGGCGAGGCTGGAAAGTGAATCCGGCCGAGAAGGGGAGATAAGGAAAAGATTTGACGTGGCCAAGCCGGGCGAAAAAATCCTTGTCATTGTGGATAAAAACAGCGAGGATGTTAAGATAAACGGCGCGAATGTCAAAACAGGTTTTTTCCCCGGAATCTGGCGATGGGTAAAAAATTGGTTTTAGAAAAGCGGAATTAGTTTAGTGGCAAAATGACTGCTTCCCAAGCAGTAGACACGAGTCCGATTCTCGTATTCCGCAGCAAAACAAGGCGAACCTTCAAAACTTTCAATTTCCTCGGCGGTTAAAGTAAATAAATTTTGTGTTATAATGGCAAGCGATGGAGGAGATAAAAAAGAAGATAGAGGAGTTGGAAACGGAGATGCAAAGGCCGGATTTTTGGGGCGATAAGATAAGGGCGCAAAAAGTCATAAAAGAATTGGGCGAGCTTAAGGAAAAACTGACCGGAGGAGAAAAATACGACAAAGGGGACGCGGTTTTGACCCTTTTTGCCGGAGCGGGAGGCGACGACGCGGAAGATTGGACCAGGATTCTTTTTGAAATGTATAGGAAGTTTGCCGAGAAGAAGGGCTGGACGATAAAGATTTTACATAAGCACGAAAGCGAGCATAACGGATACAAAAACATAACTTTTGATTTGGAAGGGAAAAACGCTTACGGAACATTGAAGCGCGAAGCTGGCGTTCACCGGCTGGTGAGAATATCGCCTTTTTCGGCCAAGAAATTAAGGCATACCGCCTTCGCCCTTTTGGAAGTGATACCGAGATTCGTGGCGCCGGAAGAGATAAAAATAGACGAGAAAGATTTGAGAACGGACTTGATGAGATCCGGCGGAGC
>Ga0209211_10001611_pt1 | contig 42080 bp, 41 predicted proteins | sample RifGroA2_FD_183992 | JGI IMG/M metagenome (GOLD analysis project Ga0209211, IMG submission 183992) | Groundwater microbial communities from Rifle, Colorado, USA - Groundwater A2 (SPAdes) (version 2) | ecosystem: Environmental > Aquatic > Deep subsurface > Groundwater | place: Rifle, Colorado...
TCAAGTACCAGAGCCGGTACGCGCATTCGCTGTACTACCTGCACAACGTGATAAAGGCGGGTTTGATGGAGCGGTTATCGCTTTTGGACACGCTTAATTTGAGCGAAAACCGGCTGAAAAGGATACGTGACGGGGATTTGCAGCCCTTGCTGCCCTTCGCTTGAAGAACTTTCTTGGGACAGCCCTGGACCAAAGGGCCCAGACGCCGCAGGGACCAAAAGCCCATGCGGCGTCTTTATTTTATAGGTTTAATATGGTTATGGTAAAAAAGAACGGCCTCCTCACCCTGCTTCTGCTTTCCGCCCTCTCCAGCGGCGTTTATGCCCTGGACCTGAACAAGCCTCTTCCGAACTGGATAGACCATGGCCGTGAAAAAGCCGACGGCCGCGCGCCGGTCATGGCGCCCACCCGCCGCGGTGTTACGCCCTCCGATTTCCGCATGCCGGCCGAATACGAGCCGGTGGCCGCCGTGGCCATAGGCTGGGCCGGCTATACCCCCATGCTGGGCAGCATAGCCCGCGCCGTTACCGGCCCCGGCAATGCCCAGCTCTGGGCCGTGGCCGGTCCCACCTCCATCTCCGGCGTGGCCGCCAATAAATATTCCCGCATCTCCGCCCGGCTCGACACCGTCTGGATGCGCGACTACGGTCCTTTCGGCGTTTCCAGCGGCAAGCCCGGCATAGTGGATTCCATTTACCGCCACTACCAGTACCGCCGCAACGACGACGCGGTGCCCGGCGTGCTGGGCCAGGCCAAGAACATAGGCGTCTACGCCATGCCCATCATCATGGACGGCGGCAACCTGATGGTGGACAGCAAGGGCAACCTGTTCATGACCAAGCGCACCTATCTCTGGAACTCCAACATGAGTAAGGAGCAGGTGGACGCGCACCTGAAGAGCTACCTCAAGGTCAAGAACATCATCACCTTCGATTATTCCGGCTATCCCGGCGAGCCGGCTGACGGCACCGGCCACATCGACATGTTCATGAAGCTGCTCAATGATAACACCGTGCTGCTGGCCGTCTCCGAAGACGAACCTTTCAAGACCAATAGCGAGAAGGCCCTGGCCTGGTTCAAGGCCAATAAGGCCCCCAACGGCCAGCCCTACAAGATAATCACCGTGAAGGGCTGGGCCGGCGACGCCTGGTATACCTATACCAACTCCACGCTGGTCAACGGCGTGGCCATAATCCCTTCCTACTCCGGCTCTTCCGAGGAGGCCAACGCCAAGGCCGCCTACGAGTCGGCCGGCTATACCGTGGTGCCGGTGCCCTCCGACAGCAGCATAGTCGCCGGCGGCTCCATCCACTGCGTGACGCAGACCATCCCCGGCGCCCCCGGCAAGGCCGTGGACCTGACCGAGATCCCCGAGTTCGTGGAAATGCAGGTCACCGTGCCGATGTCCCCGCTTAACTACGGCAAATCCGGTTCCGTGGACCAGCTGCTGCAGGGCTTCTAAGACTTACCGAAAGAAAAAAGAACCGCCGGCCAAAAGCCGGCGGTTTTTTTCCGGTAGGGGACGTACATTCCTAATTCCTAATTACTAACAATTCACAGGAGCCTGTGGATAATTAGGAATTAGGAATGTACGTCCCCTCTCAGGAGTTTTTCCCTGAGCAGGGCGCGCAGGGCGGGGAGCTTCTTTACGCTGGAGGGGATGACGAGCACCGTATTGTCGCCGGCCACGGTGCCCAGCGCCTCGGGGAGTTTCTGCGAATCTATGTATTCCGCCACCGCGCCGGCGGCACCCGGCAGGGTGCGGATGAGCAGCAGGGTCTCATTGGCGGCTATATCGGTGATATTGGCGCCCATGAAGGGCTTGATGGCCGCGGCGTCGCTCTGCGCGGATAGCGAGTAGCGCCCGCCGCCCGGGCCGGGCACCCAGGCGGCACCCAGGTCCTTGAGGTCTCGCGACAGCGTGGCCTGCGTGGTCTTGCAGCCCTGGGCGGCCAGCGCCCGGCGCAGGTCCTCCTGGCTGCCCACTATGCCCTCGGCTATTATCTTGCGTATGCAGTAGAGGCGTTCGGTCTTGTTCATATCGGTCTCCGGAAATATTATAGCATAAGCCGGCCGGGCTATTGTATAAATATCCATAATTTCGTATATTTATACAACAGCCCCCCGGGCTGCTATATATTAAGGAGAGTAATAAGATGAAGAACAACAAAGTGGTGCTCGCCTACAGCGGCGGCCTGGATACCTCGGTGATACTCAAGTGGCTGGTGAACAAGGGCTATGAGGTGATCGCCTATATAGCCGACGTGGGCCAGGCCGGGGATTTCCAGAAGGCCAAGAAGAAGGCGCTCAAAGCCGGCGCTACCAAGGTTTATATCGAGGACCTGAAGAAAGAGCTGGTCACCGACTACATCTTCCCGATATTCAAGGCGAACGCCCTTTACGAGGGCCGATACCTGTTGGGCACCTCGGCCGCGCGGCCGCTGATAGCCAAGCGCCAGATAGAAATAGCCGCCAAGGAAGGCGCCGCCTATGTTTCCCATGGCGCCACCGGCAAAGGCAATGACCAGGTGCGCTTCGAACTGGGTTACTACGCGCTGAACCCCAAGATAAAGGTGATAGCACCGTGGAAGACCGAAGAATTCCTCTCCGAGTTCAAAGGCCGCACGGACCTCATCAACTATGCCAAGGCGCATAATATTGAGATCTCCAGCACTATTGCCAAGCCCTATAGCGAGGACGACAATTTGCTGCATATCAGCCACGAGGCCGGCATTCTGGAGGACCCCGCGCATGAATGCGCCGAGGATATTTACTCCAAGACCGTCTCGCCGGAGAAGGCCCCCAATACGCCTACCAAGATAAAGATAGTCTTCAAGGACGGCGCCCCGGTGAAGGTGACCAACCTGAACACCGGCAAAAGCGAGACCGACCCGCTGAAGCTCTTCAATATGTTGAACGACCTTGGCGCCCGGAACGGCATAGGCCGCATAGACATGGTGGAGAACCGCTTCGTCGGCATCAAATCCCGCGGCGTGTACGAGACGCCCGGCGGCACCATACTCTACGCCGCGCACAAAGACATTGAAGGCATAGCCATGGACCGCGAGGTGATGCGCCTGCGGGACATGTTCTCGCCCAAGTTCGCCGAGCTCGTCTACAACGGCTTCTGGTTCAGCCCGGAGATGAGCTTCCTGATGGCGGCCATCAACGAGAGCCAGAAGGCCATAGACGGCTCCGTTACGCTGAAGCTCTACAAGGGCAATGTTATGGTGATGGGCCGGCAGAGCCCCAGCTCGCTCTACAACAAGGACCTGTCCAGCATGGACATAGCCGGCGGCTTCAACCAGAAGGACTCGGAAGGGTTCATCAAGATCCACGCCACCCGGCTGATGGCCCACAGCGCCATCATGAACAGCCACGGTAACAACTAATGAAACTCTGGGCCAAGGGCTATGACCTGGACAAGGATATAGAGTCCTTCACGGTGGGGGACGACTATATTCTGGACCGGCGGCTGGTGAAGTTCGACTGCCTGGCTTCGGCCGCGCATGCGCGCGCGCTAAGGAAGGCCGGGCTGCTGAAAGCGGGCGAGTTGAAGAATATACTCGCCGGGCTGAAGCAGATCGCGGCGCTGGACGCCGCAGGTAAGTTCGAGGTGAAGCGCGAGGACGAAGACTGCCACACGGCCATAGAAGGCTGGCTGACCGCGAAATACGGCGAGGCCGGCAAGAAGGTGCATACCGGCCGCTCCCGCAATGACCAGGTGCTCGCCGCCCTGCGGCTCTATGAGCGGGAAACCCTCGGTGAGCTGAAGACGCGGCTGGGCGCTTTCGCCGCGGCCTGCAAAAAGGTCGCGGCCAAGCAGGGCCGCCTGCCCATGCCCGGCTACACCCATATGCGCCGGGCCATGCCCACCACTGTGGGGGTCTGGCTGGGCTGCTTCGCCGCCGCCGCGGCGGACGACGCAAAGCATGTAGACTTCCTGCTCAAGCTCATAGACCAGTCCCCGCTGGGCTCTGCCGCCGGCTTCGGCGTGCCGGTGCTCGGCATAGACAAGGGCTACAGCGCCAAGTTAATGGGCTTTTCGAAAGCCATAGAGAACCCTATCTACGCCCAGTTCACCCGCAGCAAGTTCGAGCCGGCCATCATGCACCTGTGCTCGCAGGTTATGCTGACGCTCAATAAACTGGCCACCGACCTGGTGCTGTTCAGCATGCCCGAGTTCGGCTTCGTCAGCCTGCCGGAGAAGTTCTGCACCGGCAGCTCCATCATGCCGCAAAAGAAGAACCCCGACGTGCTGGAACTGGTGCGTGGCAAATACCACGCGGTGCTGGGCGAGGAACTGAAGGCGCTGTCGCTGGCCGGCAACCTGCCCTCCGGCTACAACCGCGACGCCCAGCTGGGCAAAGGCCCCCTGTTCGCCGCGCTCGCCGCCGCACTCGCCTCTCTTGGCATAATGGCCAAAGTGGCCGACGGCCTGGTCTTCAACAAGGAAAAGTGTGCCCTCGCCCCGGAACTGTTCGCCACGGAAGAGGCCTACCGGCTGGTAAAAGCCGGCCTCCCCTTCCGCGACGCCTACCGCCAAGTCGCCCAAAAGTTCAGGGGACGCTGATTCCTAATTCCTAATCGCAAAACCGCCGGGGAAAGCCCCGGCGCTTTTGTTTTGTAGAATGCTTGATATGGGGGTGAATCAAAATTCGGAACCAGGTCATGTGTTTGATAATAAATGTAAAACGAATTGATGACGTCGAACGTATATTTAGCTGAAGAGGGTAGTGGGGGAAAGGCAATAGGAGCTTTTTGAAGCCGTCAGGAAAAAGACCGGGTTTTTGAGGGGTATCTCTTTGAATGCTAATGCTAGTGTATTTAAATATGAAATTCGCCCTTGTAAATGAACAGCGTCAAGAAGCTCAGCCAAATCTTTTTGGAGCCTGCCCGGCCTGCGGGCATCCAATGTTGGCAAAGTGCGGGAAAGTCAGGATTTGGCACTGGGCCCATAAGGGGGGGCGCACGTGTGATCCGTGGTGGGAGAATGAAACTGAATGGCATCGCGCCTGGAAAGGACATTTTCCCTCTGAGTGGCAGGAGGTTGTTCACCAGGGCCATAACGGAGAAAAACATATTGCTGACGTAAAAACAAATCAGGGGTGGGTGCTTGAGTTTCAGCATTCGCACATAAAGCCTGAAGAGCGGCAGTCTCGCGACAGCTTTTATTCAAAATTGATCTGGATAGTGGATGGTACACGAAGAAAACGGGATGTGACGCAGTTTCGCGATGCTTGGTCCCAAGGCACGCCAGTTGGCAGGAACACTTTTTTGAGGAAAGTCTTTCTGGATGATTGCGCCCTATTGCGGGAATGGTCGGATAGTCGCGCCGCCGTTTTTTTTGACTTTGGTAAGGACTTGAATCTTTTCTGTCTGATTGCAAATGGGAAGGATAAGCTCGGACATGTATTCTGCTTCTCACGTGGTATGTTAATAAACCTTCTTCGCGGCGGAAATATGCAGGATTTTGAAGCGCTTCTCCAGGACGCAAGGGCTTCAACTACCGCCCGCGGGAGATAGGAAGTTGCGGTGTTTACTTCCAAAACCACCGGAGAAAAGGCAGCAGGAGCCTTTAAATCCGCCGGGGAAGCCCGGCGGATTTGTTTTTTTTGGGGGGGGATGGGGTCAGGTCTTTACTTTTGACCTGGACTAGTGATTCGGCGAATCGCTAGAGAGCCGCCGGGGAAGCCCGGCGGTTTTGTTTTAGGGCTTTAAGGTCCCAAATTGGAACCTTAGAGAAGTCGACACTCCCTTGTCGGGTTCGCCTGCTATAGTATCTTTGGGCAATGGGGGGGCTATGTCTAAAAGTATCGTTCCGCAGGAAGTGCTGGAGTCCAAGATACTGCTGATCCGCGGCCATAAGGTGATGCTGGACCGCGACCTAGCGTTGTTGTATGGGGTTGAAACCCGCGTGATGAATCAGGCGGTGCGCAGGAATATTGGGCGTTTCCCTGATGACTTTATGTTCTCCCTGACAAGGGAGGAGATAAGGAACTTATCACAAATTGTGATAAGTTCCAGCATAAAGCACGCGCCCAATGTCTTCGTTTTTACGGAGCAAGGGATAGCAATGCTTTCAAGTGTCTTAAGCAGCGAACGGGCTGTGCAGGTTAACATCCAGATCGTGCGGGCGTTTGTGCGGCTGCGCGGGCTGATGGCCTCTCACCGTGACCTGGCGCGCAAGCTGGACGAGTTGGAAAAGAAATACGACGCGCAGTTTAAAAGCGTCTTCGACGCGATAAAGGCGCTTATGGAGCCGCCTGACGGGCCGGAGCCGAAGAAGATAACCGGATTTAAGCCGTAGCCCCGGCGGTTTTGTTTTAGGGCTGGGCTTTGGTGACGATGGAACTTACGTAAACGCCGATGTAGTAAGGCCAGACCAGCAGGGCCAGCAGGCCTTTCCAGAAGGCGAGCTTAAGGAAGCCGATGGTGAAAAGCCAGCCGGCGATCCAGGAGAGACCGGTGGCGCTCTCATTTTTAATCTTTATCTTGTCCATGACTAAATGATAGCACAATAGCGCGGGGAATATGGCGGCCCCGGCCCCGGCGGCCTTTTTTATATAATTGAAGACCAGACTATGGGACAAGAGGGGAAAAAAACCACCGTTTTCGAACGCAACCCGGTAAAGACCGTTCTGGTGCTGCTGGGGGCCGTGTTCGCCCTGGCGGACATCGGGGCGGGCACCTTCCTGCACCTGCGGGCGCGGGGCATAGGCATTTCCCATCCTTATTACCACCACGGCATGCGCGCGGGCGCCCGGGGCCGGCGCGACTGGGGCGGCATGACGCGCGATATCAGCACCAATTCCCTGGGTTTCAAGGACGCTTCGACACGCCGGGTGGACCCCGCCAACGCGGCCGGCAAAAAGCGCGTGCTCATAATGGGCGACTCTTTCGCCGAAGGCGTTGGCATTCCCCACGAAGAGACTTTCCCGGCGCTGCTCCAGGAGAAGCTCGGCGGCGGGTTTGAAGTGCTCAACGGCGGCGTGGCCAGTTTTTCGCCCAAGCTTTACTATCTCCGCCTGAAAGACCTGCTGGAGCGGGAGCAATTGGCCTTCGACCGGGTCTATCTCTTCATAGATATCTCCGATATCCAGGACGAGGTGATGTATGAATCCTTCTCCCCCGAGCCGGCCTACTCCCTCTACAAGCGCCTGAGGGTCTTCCTGCGAGATCATTCTTTAGTGTTCCCTTTCCTTTATTCCCGGGTGGGCCTGAACCGGGTGACCGATACCGAGAAGAAAACGCAATTCGAGCTGTGGGGTACGGAGCAGGAGCGCTACAATGAGCGCGGGGCGTGGCTCTATTCGGCGGAAGTGCGCAAAAAGTGGGGAGACAAGGGCCTGGCTTCCGCCTTCGCGCATATGGAAAAATTCGCGGACCTCTGCCGGGAGCGCGGCATACCGGTGACCATAGTAGTCTACCCTTGGCCCGAGCAGCTGCTGCGCCGGGACCTGCGGCCGCTGCAGGTGACGGTGTGGCAAGACTTCGCCGCCAAGCACGGCTGCGCTTTCCTGGATTATTTCCCGGTGTTCTCTGGCCGTGGCGCCCCCGGGGCTGTTATAAAGGATAATTTCATAGCCGAAGACGTGCACTGGAACCCCGAAGGGCACAAGATAGTGGCCGGCGCGCTGTACGCGCGGGTGCGCTCGGACTTCGGTTTAAAATAGGGGCCCGGCGGGCCTTTTTAATATAATTTAAGTCAGACGACCTGATGGCTAAAAAAATACTCGGTATCTCCGCTTTTTACCATGATTCCGCCGCGGCCCTGGCCGTAGACGGGCGGGTGGTGTTCGGCGTGCACGAGGAACGGCTCACCCGCGTAAAGCAGGACGCCTCCTTCCCCGTTAACGCCGTGCGCGCCTGCCTTGAACGCGGCGGCCGCCTGCTGCCCGGCGGCCAGCCTTTGAACCTCTCCGACCTGGACGCCATAGTCTTCTACGAAAAGCCGCTGCTCAAGTTCGAGCGCCTGCTGGAAACCCATTACCTCTTCGCCCCTAAAGGCCTGCGCCAGTTCCTCTCCGCCATGCCGGTGTGGATAAAAGAGAAGATGCTGCTCAAGAAGGTGATGCTGGACAAGCTGCGCGAGCTGGGTCCGCTGGACACTTCCAAGGTTAAGCTGCTTTTTCCGGAACACCATCTTTCCCACGCGGCCAGCGCCTTCTACCCGTCGCCCTTCGACGAGGCGGCCATCCTGACCGTGGACGGCGTGGGCGAATGGGCCACCGGCGTTATAGGGCACGGCCGCGGCAAAGACATAGAAATCCTCAAAGAGCAGGACTTCCCGCATTCCATAGGCCTGCTGTATTCGGCCTTTACCTACTATACCGGTTTCAAGGTGAACTCCGGCGAATACAAACTGATGGGCCTGGCCCCTTACGGCGCGCCGGGTTCCGCGCGCGTCAAAGAGATGACGGACAAGATCCGCTCCGCGCTGGTGGACATAAAGCCCGACGGCTCCATCCGCCTCAACCAGGACTATTTCGATTACGCGGCCGGCCTGCGCATGGTGAACGAATCCAAGTGGACGGAGCTTTTCGGCCTGCCGCCGCGCGGCGCCGAGGCCGAACTGACGCAGGACTACTGCGACATGGCCCTGGCCATACAGGACGTGACCGAAGAGATAATTTTAAAGCTCGCCCGCGAGGCCAAGCGCCTGACCGGTTCCAAGAACCTCTGCCTGGCCGGCGGCGTGGCCCTGAACTGCGTGGCCAACGGCAAGATCCTGCGGGAGAATATTTTCGACGGAGTCTGGATACAGCCCGCGGCCGGCGACGCCGGCGGTGCCCTGGGCGCCGCCCTGGCCGCCCAGCACGTGTATTTCGGCGAGCCCCGCGCGGCTTCCACCGGCAAGGACCGGATGGCCGGTTCTTTCCTGGGCCCGGAGTATTCCGAGGCCGAAGCCCTGCTGATGGCCGAAGGCTACGGCGCGCCGTATGAGCGCGTGCCGGAGGAAAAACTTTACGATACCGTGGCCGGCCTCATAGCCGGCGGCGCGGTGGTAGGCTGGCACCAGGGCCGCGAAGAGTGGGGGCCGCGCGCCCTCGGCAACCGCAGCATCCTCGGCGATCCCCGCAACCCCGAGATGCAGAAGAAGCTGAACCTCAAGATCAAGTACCGCGAGAGCTTCAGGCCTTTCGCCCCGTCGGTGCTGGCCGAGGACGCCGGGACCTATTTCGAGAAGGGTTACGCTTCGCCCTACATGCTGCTCATAGATTACGTGACCGCGGAACGCCGCAAGCCCCTGCCGGCCGGCTACCACGCCATGCCGCTCAAGGAAAAGCTCTACCACCTGCGCTCCGATATCCCGGCCATCACGCATTTGGACTACTCCGCGCGGGTGCAGACCGTGCACGCCGATACCAATCCCCGCTACCACCGCCTCATAAGCGCCTTCAAGAAGCTCACCGGCTACGGCGTGATAGTGAATACCAGCTTTAACGTGCGCGGCGAGCCCATTATCTGCACGCCCGACGACGCCTACCGCTGCTTCATGGGCACCGAGATGGACTACCTGGTGGTGGGCAACCTGCTGTTCGACAAGAAGGTTCAGCCCGCGGGCCGGCTGGGCAAACAAGAATACGCGCCGGATTAGGAGAAAAGATGCTGGACGTGCTCAAGGACCTCTGGTCCTTCCTGAAGGAAAGAAAGAAGTGGTGGCTGCTGCCGGTAATAGTCATCCTGCTGGCCATAGGCGCCCTGGTGATAATGTCGGCCGGCTCTTCGGTGGCGCCGTTCATCTATACGCTGTTCTGATATGAATCATAAAGTTACCCGGGAGAAAGCGCTGGAAACGCTGGCCGTGCTGGCGGCGGCGTCCCTGCTGCTGTTCTTCATCTTCAAGCGGCCGGCCTTCGCCGTGCTGGCGGCGGCATTCCTCATACTGGCCCTGGCTTTCCGCGGCGCCGCGGCCGCTGTGGCCGGGTGGTGGCTGAAATTCTCCGAGGTGCTGGGCAAGTTCAACACCGCCCTGCTGCTCGGGCTGGTGTATTTCCTGGTGCTTACCCCCACGGCGCTGCTCTTCAGGCTGTTCACGGGCCGGGCTAAATACCTTAAGTTCGATCCCGCCGCCAAAAGCTACTTCCGCGAGCGCAACCGCGTCTTTACCCCCGCCGACCTTCAGAACCCCTGGTAAGCTCCGGTTCCCGCAGGGACCAAGCGAAGACCCCGACAGCACGCTGTCGGGGTCTTCTGTTATGCTCTGTATATGGGTTCGGGGGGAAAGTTATTGCGCGGGAAGCTCCACCTCTTCCATGGCTCCGGCCACGCAGAATTCCTGCGTGCCGTCCAGGTCGGTGCGGAAAACCTTGGCGCCGGAGTTGAGCAGGCGGCCCAGCGCTTCCTGCGTGGGGTGGCCGTAATTGTTCTTGCCTACCTCTATGTAGGCCTTGGCGGGCTTCACGGCGCCCAGGAACAGGTCGGAGGAGGAATATTTGCTGCCGTGGTGGCCCACCTTCAGCACGTCGGCCTTGAGCTCTTCGCCGTATTTGCCGGCCAGCATGGCCTCGGTCTCGCCCTCGGTGTCCCCGGTGAAGAGGATGGAGGAGCCGCGGTAGGTGAGCTTGAACATGATAGAGCAGTTGTTGAGCGTTTCGCTGTTGGAAGAGGCGAAGGCCTTGTCGCAGGCGTTAAAGACCTTTATTTCCACCCCGGGGGCGCTCCAGTCCAGGTTGTCCCCGGGCGAGGGGTAGACCGTATTTATGCCCAAGTCCGCTACCTTGGCCCGCACGGCGTCGTCGCCGGTGGCGCCTTTGTTGTCCACCCGGGTGTCGTAGAAATTGCGCACCGTCATGGTGGAGAAAACGTACTGCAGGCCGTTGTAGTGGTCGGAGTGGGGGTGGGTGAGCACTACATGGTCTATAGCGGTAATATTCTTCTCGGCCAGGAACTTGGCCAGGGGGGAGGAGGAGGTGCGGGAAGGTCCGCCGTCTATGAGGGCGTTGCGGCCGCCGGGCAGTTCGATGTAGACGGCGTCGCCCTGGCCCACGCTGAGGAAATAAACGTTGAGGCCCGGGGCCGGGGTGTAAACGGTGGCGTTGTCGGGGGGCGGCGCGTAAGGGATCTCCACCGCGGGGGCGGCCTCTATAAGCTGGCTGAGGGCCGGGGCGGCGGCCGCCTGGGGGGCAAAATGGAATACGGCTAGCAATAAGAATGCCGCCGCTATTAGGGTGCGCTTTACGGGTGCTGGAGAGGTACTGGTCACGAGTTGCATATCCACCTCCGCGTATTGCTGCTTGCCGTGGTGAATCCGGATTAAGGTCCGGAGGTGGATGCTCCCCGGCCAATTCCGGGGATTACACGGCAACTATGTATAGTTTACCCTTACATTGACTTTGCTCAAGGGCCAAAGGGCCTATGCGCGAATAGGTCCAAGGGCCTATATGCCTGCTTTCGGGAGGGGCGCTGGGGGCGGGCAGGGGCCTAAATGATAAAATAGAGGAAACATGGACCAGCAGGAAATAGAGTTCAATGAACAGTTCGCCAAGGCCCTGCACCTGCTGCAGCACGGCAGCCGCAACCTCTTTGTTACAGGCAAGGCCGGTACCGGGAAGAGTACGCTGCTGCGCTATTTCCGGGCGCATACCTCTAAAAAGATAGTAGTCCTGGCCCCTACCGGGGTGGCCGCCATTAACGTGGGCGGCGAGACCATTCATTCCTTCTTCCGATTTAAACCGGGCACAACCCCGGATAAGGTGCGCCGGGTGCGCCGCAAGGACGCCGATATTTACCGGGAGCTGGAAGTCATAGTGATAGACGAAGCCTCCATGCTGCGCGCGGACCTACTGGACTGCGTGGACGCCTTCATGCGGGCTAATGGCCGGGACGCGGGGCTGCCTTTCGGCGGCGCCCAGCTGGCCTTGTTCGGGGACCTGTACCAGCTGCCGCCGGTGGTGACCGGGGCCGAGCGCGAACTGTTCTCCTCTTATTACCCGGGCCCGTATTTCTTCAACGCCAAGGTGTTCTCCCGGGCCGGGCTGGAATACGTGGAGCTGGAGAAGATCTACCGGCAGAAAGACCAGGGCTTTATAGACATCCTCAACGGCATCCGCAATAACCGGGTGACGCCGGCCCAGCTCGCGGCCCTCAACAAGCGGGTGGGCGCAGACGTGGAAAGCGAAGGGCGCGGCGCCGTGGTGCGCCTGCTGACCACCAACGCCGACGCCGCCGGGATAAATAACGAGAAGTTGCGCGCTATAGACGGGCGTTCGCACGTGTACAAGGCGGAGATAGGCGGGCAGTTTTCGCGGGAGTCCTATCCCGCCGACGAGGAGCTGCACCTGAAGGCCGGGGCGCAGGTGATGCTGCTCAATAACGACCCGGACGGCCGCTGGGTGAACGGCACCATGGCCGTGGTGCAGGACATCATGAAAGGCCCGCCGGGCCAGGACGACGTGGTGCACGTGCGCCTGGCCGACGGCTCCGTGGAAGAGGTGGAGCGCCACGCCTGGGAGCTGTTCCATTTTACCTACGACGCCGAAGAGAAAAAGATAAAGGCCCAGACCGCGGGCACCTTCATGCAGTACCCGCTGAAGCTGGCCTGGGGCGTTACCATACACAAGAGCCAGGGCAAAACCTTCAGCCGCGCGGTGATAGACCTGGGGCGGCGCGCTTTCGCGGCCGGGCAGACCTATGTGGCCCTGAGCCGCTGCACGGGGCTGGAAGGGCTATCGCTCGCCAGGGCGGTGCGGCCTTCCGACGTTATGACGGACTGGCGCATAGTGCGCTACGTTACCGGCCACCAGTACGGGGCCAGCGAGGCCGCCATGCCGCTGGACCGCAAGATAGGGCTTATAATCACCGCCATAGCCGACGGCGACCTGCTGGAGATGACCTACCTGAAGGCCACCGACGAACGCAGCCGCCGGGTAGTTAAGCCGGTAAGCGTGGGCGACTGCCGCTTCAAGGAACATGTTTTTAAAGGCCTGGTGGCGGACTGCCACCGGCGCGGCGAGCGCCGCACCTTCCGCGTGGACCGCATACTGGAGCTGAAAGCGGTTCCGGTGGCCGAAGCCGGAATCATAAAATAGGAGCGTTATGAAAAAGAAAAACCTTCTCTTTACCGTTCTCGCCTGCCTGCTGCTGGCCGGCTGCGCCACTAACCCCGTTACGGGCAAGCGCGAACTGCGCCTCTTCTCCGACAAGGAGGAGGTGGCCCTGGGCGCCAATACCCGCGACTCCGTGATAAAGCAGTACGGCCGGCACGCCGACCCCGTGCTGGAGGCCTACGTGGCCGGGGTGGGGCGCAAGATAGCCGCGGTCTGCGACCGGCGGAACTTGGACTATAGTTTCTATGTGCTGGATACCGACATGGTGAACGCCTTCGCGGCGCCCGGCGGCTACATCTTCGTGACGAAGGGGATACTCAAGGCGATGGGCGACGAATCGGAGCTGGCCGGCGTGCTGGGTCACGAGATAGGGCATGTGACCGCGCGCCACAGCATGAAGGCCATGGAGAAGCAGTACGGCTACCAGGCCGCCCTGAACCTGGCTTCCATGGTAACGCAGCGGGACCTCTCGGGCATGCAGAAGTACACCGATTACCTTACCAACATGTTGCTGATGGGTTATGGCCGCGACAATGAATTCCAGGCCGACAATTTAGGCACGCGTTACGCCCTGGCCGCCGGTTACGACCCGCGCGGCACGGTGGATTTCTTCCGCAAGCTGGAGAAGATGGAGGGGGGCAAAAAGGCCAACGACCTGCAGAAACTTTTCCTGTCCCATCCGCCCACCGGCGAGCGGATAAAGAAGATAGAGGGGCAGATAGCCGGCTCGCCCGGGGCCGGCGGCGCCCGCAACGAGCGGGCCTACGCCGCGGCGGTGAAAGGCCTTTAGAACAGTTTTCCCTTGAAGTGCAGGAACAGGACTATCACGAACAGTATGCCGGCGATACCGCCCCAGAACAGGACGTTGCCTGCCAGGCGGCCGGCTTTCTGCGCCCCGCTGGGCGGGGTTTCCGGCGCGGCGGGGAATTTTTTGCGCAGTATCGCGCCCAGCGCCACCGGCACGAAGGGCACGGCCAGGAGCAGTATGGTTTCGAGCAGGTAGGAAAGATCCGTCATGGCGCCGGTACCTCTTTACCGTTCTGGTAACAGACTTTCTTGCCGGCCACATAGCCGGGTTCGGTGGCTTCCTGGTTGCCCATCAGCCTGGTGAGCCCGGGCAGGCGGCCGGGAACCAGGCCGAAGGTGCGGTAGCCGCAGACTATAGCCCCTTTCACTAGCTTGCTGGTGTCCTGTGAGAGGTCCGCGTTCCATTCCTTCTCCCACTGCTGCTTGGCCTGGGCCGCCGGTATGCCGTCGGCCCGGTCCTGCCAGTAGGGCAGGCTGAAGTAGAGCAGCCGGCGGGCCACCATGGAGAGGCCCACGGCGGGGTTGAGCGTGGAGTCGCCTATGGAAGCGGTATTGCAGCCGGAGAATTGGATAACTCCGTTCTTGGCCATTTTGCCGTCGAGCAGTTCCGCGGTGTAAAGGGCGTCGTACTGGCCCGGCCCCACCGTCTGCATCCCGGGCGAGCCATGGCCGTAGAGCGTGATCTTTTTTACGGAGCCGGCGGGCATCTGCCTGATGGCGGCTTCCGCTTCCTGGTGGTCGCGGTAACTTTTTTTACCATTGGCGGTCTCTACCGTTACGCCGTAGGCGTCCGAGGTCCAGGCGGTGGACTTGGCCTTGCCGGCCGCGTCCAGCGAGGCCGGGGCCGCGGATTTTATGGTGGAGGCTGAAGTGGCGCGCGGCGCGCCGAGGGCCGCCGCGGTATTGCCGGCCACGAAAGCGCCGGTCTGGGACGAGAGGCCGGAGACGGCGCCGTTCACGGCCCCTTTGGGAACGGCGTACTTCCCGCCCAGAAAGGACGAGCCGGCGACCCCGGCGGAGAGGTCGCCGTCGAAAACCTTGGCCATGTTGCGTTCCACGTTGCCGGACAGCGCTCCGGAAACGCCCTTAATGGTGGCGTCCACCGTTTTTTTGGGGAGTTCGTGTTTCTTGAATTGCCCGCCGGACTGCGCCCTCAGGGCTTCGGCCTCCTTCAGGTAGCGGAGGTTCGCGATGGCGTCTTCGGTCAGGTGCGGCCGCAGAGCCGCCGCGTCCGTTTCTTCCAGGCCGGCGGCCTGCGCTTTGCGCAGCATGGCCCGCGCCAGGGCCAGCTTGTTCTCGAAGAGCGTGCCTTTGAGCGTCCCCATCCAGACCTTGACGCTGGCTACGTCGTCCGCGGCCGTATTCTCGCAATAATCCTGCAGTCTGGAACTGTCCCATTTCTCCATGGCCTTCGCGTAGTAGGCGGCCACCGCCTCCTGCCGGCTCTGGGCCGGTTCCGCCGCGTCGCTCAGGGCCTTCTCCCGGGCTTCGGGAGCGAGTTCTTCCCAGGAGGAACGCTCATAGGCGTCCCGCTCTATAAAATATTTGAACTGCGCCTGGTACTCCTGGTCGCCCCAGCGTACCGGCTCCGCGGCCAGCGCCGCGCCGGCCTGCAGGGCCAGCAGTATAAGGATGAATGTTCTTTTCATAAATTTCTCCGCGCCGCGGCGAACGCGTACCTCGCCAGCGCGCAGATATAGTCTAACTTACGGCGGTTTTTTGTCAAGGGCCGACAGGACCCTGGGCGTTGTCCTGCGCGGCCCTGGCGTAGATGGCCCGCACGCAGTCGGCGTAAGGTTTGCGATTCTCAGGGGTGAAATCCCGGTAGATCAGTTCCACCGCGCGGCCGGAGCCGAACATAGCGTGGTCTATGGGGAAAAGCGGCTCCGCGCCTGGCGGGAGGAATTCCTTCTTTATCTCCATGCGCAGGCCCCAGCCGGCCAGCAGGGAAAGGCAGTACACCCATTTCTGGGTGGCGGGGTTGAAGATCTTGAGCACCGGGCCCGGGTTCTTGGCCGTGTTGGGGCGCATTTCCCAGGTCTGGCCGGGCAGGTCGCCGGCGGCCTGCATGAGCTCGGCCCAGAACTCCCGGAAGATTTCGGCGGATTTGGGGTAGCGCACGGCTATGTGCTTCACGAATTTTTCGAACTCCTCGCGGATCAGGGCGGGGTCGGCCTTCATGACCTTGGCCTTGTTGCGGTTCTCCTCGTCTATCTTGAGGCGGGTGATGAGGTCCTGCAGGGAGGCGGCTTCGGCTTCGGTGGCGGGGGCCAGGTACTGGGCGCGGAAGGTGAGCCGGTCGCCCGTCGGCGGCTGCACGGTCACGTTATCCCCGGCCACTTTCACCACCACGCCGAGGGATTTGTTTATGGTATTGCGCACGGGCGCGTAGATCTCGAAAGTTTTCTGGTCCATCTGGTCCACCCTATGAGGCAATGATACAAAAAAACCCCGACACTACGCTGTCGGGACGGCCTGCTAGGCTATTGGCGGGGAACGGGAAAGGGAGGCGTTATGAAAGGAGCGGGAGCCATACAGGACATGCCGCGGGTGGAGCGGCCGAGGGAAAAACTGATGCGCTACGGGCCGGAGAAGCTGGCCGAGGAGGAACTGCTGGCCATCCTGCTGCGCACCGGCTCGCGGGGCAAGGGCGTGCTGGACCTGGCGGGGGAACTGCTGCGGCGCTTCGGCCGGGCGGACCTGGCCAAGGCCGGGTTCGCGGAGCTGCGCGCGGCGCCGGGGCTGGGGCCGGCGCGCGCCTGCGAGATACTGGCCGCGTTCGAGCTGGGCCGCCGCTACCTCAACGGCAAAAAGGCCGGCATCTACCTCAAGCCGCGCGACATCTGGGAGGAACTGCGGGACGTGCGCGAGCAGAAGAAGGAGCACTTCGTGGTGTTCTTCCTGGATACGCGCAACCAGGAGATAAAGCGGGACATCGTTTCCATCGGCACGCTGAACTACAACCTGGTACACCCGCGTGAGGTGTTCGAGCCGGCGGTGAAGAACCTGGCCGCGAGCGTGATAGTGGCGCATAACCACCCGTCGGGCTGCCTGGAGCCGTCCGACGAGGACCTGAGCCTCACCAAGCGGCTGGCGCAGGCCGGCAAACTGCTGGGTATAGAGCTGCTGGACCACGTGATAGTGACGCGGGAGGGTTTCATGAGCTTCAAGCAGAAAGGTCTGCTGTAGCGCCTTCGGCCGCGTTCGACGTCGGGGCGCTCGCCCGGCCGGCCGGGTATTTTATATCCTATACGGAGAATTTTTATCCGGAGGATGTAATGAGCGACGTATATGTTCCTAAAATAGCGGCCGAACTCGGCCTGAACGCCGGCGGCGTGGCCGCGGCCATCAACCTTTTCAAAGAAGACGCCACCATCCCCTTTATCTCGCGCTACCGCAAGGAAGCCACCGGCGGCCTGGACGAGGTGGCCCTGGGCAAGATCCACGAACGCCTTGAGCAGCTGAAGGAACTGGACGCCCGCCGCGAGGCCATTCTTAAATCGCTCACCGAACGCAACCTGCTCACCCCCGAGCTCAAGGCCAAGATAGACGCCGCGCAGACCATGGCCAAACTGGAGGACATCTACCTGCCCTTCCGCCCCAAGCGCCGCACCCGCGCCACCATAGCCAAGGAGAAAGGCCTGGAGCCGCTGGCCGATAAAATTTTCGAGCAGGGCAACGACGACCCGGCCGCGCTCGCGGCGGCGTATATCAGCGAGGAAAAAGGCGTGAAGACCGCCGAAGAGGCCCTGGCCGGCGCGCGCGACATCATAGCCGAGCGCGTGAGCGAGGACGAGCAGGCCCGCGCCCGCCTGCGGCAGCTGTTCGCCCAGAAAGGCGTATTCCACTCCAAGGTGCTCACCGGCAAGGAAGCCGAGGGCGCCAAGTTCAAGGACTATTTCGACTGGAAAGAGCCGGCGGCCAAGGCTCCGTCGCACCGCATACTGGCCATGCGCCGCGGCGAGACCGAGGGGTTCCTCTCCATGCGCATAGAGGTGGAGGCCGAAGAGGCCATATCCCTGCTGGAGCCGCTGTTCGTCAAGAACGCGGGCGCCTGCGGCAGGCAGGTGAAAGAGGCCGTGACGGATTCCTACAACCGCCTGCTCGCCCTCTCCATGGAAGGCGAGGCGCGGCTGGAGACCAAGAAGCGCGCCGACGCCCAGGCCATAGAGGTGTTCGCCCGCAACCTGCGCGAGATCCTTATGAGCTCGCCGCTGGGCCACAAGAACATCCTGGCGCTGGACCCGGGCTTTCGCACCGGGTGCAAGCTGGTCTGCCTGGACTCCAACGGCAAGCTGATCCACGACGACGTGGTCTACCCGCATAACGGCGACGGCGCGGCCGCTTCCGCCGCCGCCAAGGTGAAAGAACTGGCCGCCAAGTTCAAGACCGAAGTGATAGCCATTGGCAACGGCACCGCCGGCCGCGAGACCGAAGAGTTCGCCCGCGGCCTGAAGCTGGAAGGCGTGATCATAGTGATGGTCAACGAGAGCGGCGCCTCCGTATACTCAGCTTCCGAAGTCGCCCGCAACGAATTTCCCGACAAGGACGTGACCGTGCGCGGCGCCGTGTCCATTGGCCGCCGCCTCATGGACCCGCTGGCCGAACTGGTGAAGATAGACCCCAAGAGCATAGGCGTGGGTCAGTACCAGCACGACGTGGACCAGAACGGCCTGAAGAAGAGCCTGGACGCCACCGTGGAGAGCTGCGTGAACAGCGTGGGCGTGGAAGTGAACACCGCCAGCCGCGAACTGCTCAGCTACGTCTCCGGCCTGAACGCGGCCCTGGCCAAGAACATAGTGGAATTCCGCAACGAGAACGGAGCTTTCCCCAGCCGCGCCGCGCTGAAGAAAGTGCCGCGCCTGGGGCCCAAGGCTTTCGAACAGGCGGCCGGCTTCCTGCGCCTTTCGGCCGGCAAGAACCCGCTGGACGCCAGCGCCGTGCATCCCGAGCGCTACGCTATAGTGGAAAAAATGGCAGAAGACCTGGGCTGCTCGGTGAAGGACCTGATGGCCGACGCCGCCCTGCGCGCCAAAATAGACATTTCCAAATATATATCCGCCGAGGTGGGCGAGCCCACGCTCAAGGACATCCTGGCCGAACTCGCCAAGCCGGGCCGTGACCCGCGCAAGCAGTTCGAAGCCTTCGCTTTCGGCGAGGCGCAGAAGATAGGGGACCTGAAACCCGGGGCTAAACTGCCGGGCATAGTCACCAACGTGGCGGCCTTCGGCGCTTTCGTGGACATAGGCGTGCACCAGGACGGCCTTGTGCACGTCAGCGAACTGGCCGACCGCTTTGTGCAGGACCCTTCCACCGTGGTGAAAGTGGGGCAGCGGGTGAGCGTTACGGTGATAGACGTGGACCTGCCGCGCAACCGCATAGCCCTCTCCATGAAATCCAATCCCGTGGTGGGGCCGCGCGAGAGCCGCGGGCCAAGGCAGGAGCCGGCGCAGGCCGCCGGCCCCAGGCCCGGCTTTAACCGCGACCGCCGCCCGGACAACCGGCCGCAGCGCGAAGAGGCCCCTGCCGGCTCCATGGCCGAGGCTCTCAAGGCCTTCATGGACAAGCGCCGCAGCTAGGCCGGCCGCCTGAAATAAAAAGACCCCGGGCTCCCGGGGTCTTTTTTTTGCGGTTGGCGTTATTCGGGCCGGGTTTTAGGGGAGATGCTTTCCAGGCGCTTGAGCCCGGTGCGGATGTCCATATTGTTCGGGTCCAGCTTCTCCGCGGCCAGCCATTCTTTCCAGGCCTCAGAGTATTTTTCGTCCTGGAAGCATTTCAGGCCCCTTTCGAAGCCCTCCTTGGCGGCCTCGGCCTGCGCTTCCGGGACGGCCGGCGCCAGTGCCGTTTTGTTCACCGGCAGCGGTTCGGCGGCCGGGCTGTGCGCTATATCCTTGAGGGCGGCCTCGGCCGGGGGGCCGCCGCCCAGCATATCTTTCACGGAGTCGAAGATCCTGCCTTCGCTGGCCGGGATGGCTATCAGCGCCGCTACCGCCAGTACCCAGAGGGATATTTTGACGAATGTTTTCATGACCTCTCCTTGAGGGGAACCCCCGCTTAAAGTATAGCCCGGGCCTATTACACAATTATTTCGCGTCCGGCGGGATCCGGGGCCCTTTCCGGGGGGGGCCTATTGGCCCATGGGGGTAGGCCCTTGGACACTTACGGTTTTGAGGGGGGGCTGTTAGACTATTAGTATGAAAAAGCTTATCCTCGCGGTCATAACTGCGGCGAATCTCTCGGCGGCCGTTTTCGCCGGGGATTTTAATCTCGATTCGGTAAGCGCGGCGGACCTGAAGGGTTCACAGGAACTCCAGGCCGTGCCGGTCCCGGTCCAGCCCGAACTGCTCGGCATGGAGAAATCCCCCAATCTGCCCTCGCCTTTCCTGGACATGACCATAAAGCTGCCTTTCAGTTCCCTCAGCTCCCGCCTGGCCGAACTGCCCGGCATCAAGATGCGCCCCGTAACCGCCGGCGCCCCGGTGCTCTTCCGCAAGGGCGACCAGATAGTGTTCGGCAACGTGACCGTGGACTATAACGGCATAGAGGCCGAGCCCACCATAATTATAAAGCCCTTCTTTGAAGGCGAGAACCGCCTGGCCATAAAGGTGGTGAAGGTGGAAGCCGACATAGCCTTCGGCCCCAAAGCCTTCAACCCCTCCTCCCAGCTGGACAAGGACGGCCTGATGGAACTGGTGATGACCAACCTCTCCACCGGCATCCTGGAATCCATGGACGCGGCCTTCTCCAAGAACAAGGTGCAGCTGAAGGCCAAGGACGTGCTTGTTTTCAAGTACGACCGCCTGAGCTGGACCCTGCGCACCACCGTGAACCCCCGGTTCATAGCGCCGCTCTTGCCCGGGTTCATCAGCAACGTTTCCCTGCGCAATTTCACCTTCGACGACCAGGGTTTCGCGCTCAGCGTGAAATCCGGTTCCGCCAGCGCCGCGCAGCTGGCCGGCTACAACCTGACCGTCTCGGACGGCCTGCTGGACAATTTCATCAACCAGTTCACCCAGAAGACCGACTTCGAGTTCCACCCCCAGGGCAAAGAGGGCGGCCTGAAGTTCCGCGCGGACGGCCGCCTGGAAGTGGCCGGCAAGATCTACGCCCGCGACGTGTTCGGCAAGCCCAACGTTTACTTCAAGGCGACCATCCTGCCCGAGCTCATAGGCGCCAACACCCTGAAGGTGAAGGTGGAGCGCGTGGACGTGGACCAGGCCTACGGCATAGGCATCCCCGGCTTCATCAATAACTGGATCCAGGGCAAGGTCATCCGCTCCATCACCGAGACCCTGGTGACCAACCCCGAACTGGCCAAGGTGATGACCGCCACCAAGCTGGACGACAAGACCGTGAAGATCGTCCTCAAAAACAGCGCTTTCATGCCCTCCTTCGCCAAGGGCGCCGTGATCAATAACCTCAAAGTGACCAACGGCCTCATGTACCTCGGGTTCGACCTGTAAGCCGCGGCCAGGGAGAAAATTTATGAAAAACAATACCTTTAAAATGCTGATAGCCGCGGCGGCCCTGCTGCTGGGCGGCAGCGCCAAGGCCTCGGACTTCGGTCTGGCCGCGCTGAACGTGGAAGATATCCGCGCCATACAGGCCGATGTGAAAGCCCCGGCGCTCAAGCCGGTGGCCGACGAGCTGATAGGCGTGGACATGAACATCCGGGTGCCGTATAAGACCCTCAAGAAGGCCACGCTGATGGTGGCCGCTTCCGAGAAGCGCCTGACCATCATAAACAAGGACGCCCCGGTGATCTTCAAGTCCGGCGAGTTCCTCAAGATCAGCAACATTCATATAAACGCCAACGGCATAGAAGTGATCCCCACGCTGACCCTGAAACCCTACCTCGAGGCGAAAGACCGCCTGGCCGTGCGCGTGCAGCGCATCCAGCTGCACGCTTCCATGGAACCTTCGGTGAAGGCCGCCCCTATGCCCGTCATCAACCAGGAAGAGATCATGGCGCAGGTGATGGACGTGCTGGTGAAGGGCGTCTACTCCTCGCTCAATAATTTCCTGAAGGAAAAGCAGATCCCCATGAAGGCCGAGGACGTGGTGCGGATGCAGTACAACAAGGCCGACTGGACCCTGCGGGCCACGGTTTCCTCCAGGATCATCGGCCAGTTCGTCCCGCCCGGCCTGGTGGGCGAGCTGCACCTGACCGGCTTCTCCTTCAACGACTCCGGCCTGGTGCTGAACATCCAGACCCCCAATTAAAAAACGTTCCCCGTGAAAAGCCCCGCTCCGGCGGGGCTTTTTATTTTCCTATAATCTTGTTTTACCTTCAGGAGGTTGTATGCTTTTCGACAAAATGAGCGCGGACATGGTGAAGGCCCTGATAGAGACCATCCCGGCCGAGATCACGGTGATAGACGCCAATGACGAGGTGGTTGGCTGGAACAAGCACGAGACCCGCGTTTTCAGGCGGCCCATGACCGCCATGGGCATGAATTTCCGGCAATGCCACCCGCAGAAAAGCCTGGACCTGGTGGAGCGCCTGGTGGGGGAGCTGAAGGCCGGGACCAGGGACAAGGCGACTTTCTGGATAGACCTGGAAGTGGTGAAAGGCGAGCCCAAGCACAAGATGCTTATAGAGTTCTACGCCCTGCGCGACGACAAGGGCAACTACCTGGGCTGCCTGGAGTTCACCCAGGACGTGCAGGAGATACGCGAACTGCAGGGCCAGCGGCGCCTGATGGATTAAGCCGCCCTCCTGAAATGAAAAAGCCGGACGAGGGTCCGGCTTTTTTCACGCCCGGACGGGCTACTTCGCCGAAAGGCCGGGCCAGATGGGGGTCAGCGAGCGCATGAAGGCGTCCGTGATGCCGCTCATGGCGGAGGTGATGTCAAAGCCTTCGTAGGCCATGGAGGCGGACCACATGATAGAGCCGGTTTCCACGTCCACCATGCGGCTCAGCAGCGAGACATTGGCCGTGGTGCTGAGCAACTGGGCGCTGGGCATGCCCATAACCGTGCCCTCCGAGTAAACGGAACTGTTGGCCACCTGGGTGACGTTGGCTTGCGGGTTGGCCGACTGGCTCACGATGTAAGTGCTCTGCGGCGTGCTTTCCGCCACCGTGCCCACGAACAAGGCGTCCACGCCGAGCAGGCGGCCCAGCTGTCTGGCGGTGGCCGGGTCGAAGGCGGAGGAGGCGGTGAGGGACTGTTCTTTCAGGACCGAGTCCAGGCGCTGGCGTTCCACCACGTCGGCGCCGTGCTCCAGCAGGCTCTGTGTCATCACGTCCGCGGCCAGGTCTCCCTTGGGCCCGGAGAAAGACAGCACGGCCACGCGCTTGATGCCGGAGAAGTCGGCGCGCGGGTTCACCGCCACTTTGGGGGTGGCGCAGCCGGCGAGGAAAAGGACGGGGAGAAAGTATTTTAGTCTCATGCGTCAGGGCTGGCTCAGGTGGTGGATATGGCGGGCGGCGGTGTCGCGCGCCCTCTGGTCCTGGGTATTCGCCAGGCAGGCTTTCCAGGCGGCTATGGCCTGTTCTTTCAAGCCCTTCTTTTCGTAAATAAGGCCCAGCATGTACCAGGCCGGCGCCTTTTTGGAGTCCAGGCGTACTGCGTTCTCGAAAGCGCGCTGGGCGTCGTCGGCCTGGTCCAGGCGGGCGTAGGTGAAGCCCAGGCGGGTGAAGAGTTCCGGGTCGTTGGGCGAGGCCAGCGCCTGTTTTTCAAGGGCGGCGGCTTCCACCTGGAGGCGGGCCCTCACCTCGGGCGTGGTTTTGGGCGGGGGCGGCGGCTCCGCCCAAAGCAGGGCGGGGGCGAAAAAGAGTACGGCTGCCAGTAGGGTTTTCATTTTTACCTCTCTATAAAGACGATATAAAATTAAACGCCGCTTTCACAGGGCCTAAAATGAGGGCCCCCGCAGTTGCGGGGGCCAACACCCGGGCGAGGCCGGGACTGGGGGGCGCGCCCCGGAGAAGGGGCCTGTCGCCCGCCCGGCAGACCCTGGCCGCCACTGGCGGGGGGACCGGGCGCCCGGCCGTCCGCCAGAAGCGGGCGCGGACCGGGAGAGCGCCGGGGCCGGGCGACTCACCGGGACCCACCGAGACCGCACCGACGGCGCATCTGAAAATCACTGGCTGCACTTTGAGTATAACAGCCGCCCGTTGACTTGTCAAGGCCTAAAAAAGACCCAATCTGGCCACGTCGGAGATTTTGTACCATAGTAGCCGGAGGAGCGTATGAACTGGTTCGTGAAAGTGGCGCGCGCGGCCGCCGCGGTCATAGCGGCCCTGGCGCTGGCTTATCTTTATTTTACGGGGAAGTTCGGTTAACCGCGCATGGAACGCAGGATAGTGCACGTGGACATGGACGCCTTCTTCGCCGCCATCGAGCAGCGCGACGATCCGTCGTTGAAAGGCAAACCGGTCATTATCGGCGCCGACCCGCTGGGCGGGCGGGGCCGCGGCGTGGTGTCCACCTGTTCCTACGAAGCCCGCAAGTTCGGCGTGCGTTCGGCCATGCCCATCTCCGAGGCCTGGCGCCGCTGCCCAAAAGGCGTGTACCTCGCCCCCGATTTCCGCAAATACGAGGAAGCCTCCGGCCTGATCCGCTCGGCCTTTTACGAGTTCACGCCCGACCTGGAGCAGGTCAGCATAGACGAGGCTTTCCTGGACATTACCCGCAGCGCCCACCTGTTCGGGGGGCCGCTGGAGACCTGCCGCCGCATCAAGGCCCGCGTGAAGGAGCTGACCGGGCTTACCTGCTCCGTGGGCCTGGCGCCCACCAAGATGGCGGCCAAGATAGCTTCGGACCTGAAGAAACCGGACGGCCTGGTGGAGGTTCGGCCCGAGGGGCTGCGCGCCTTCCTGGCGCCGCTGGACATCTCGCGGCTGTGGGGGCTGGGCCCCAAGACCGCCGAAGTCCTGCGCGCGCGCGGCATCAACACGGTAGGCGAACTGGCGGCCGCCGAGGCGGACGAGCTGCGCGGCCTGGGCGTCCACGGGCCCGAACTGAAGAACCTGGCCATGGGCGAGGACCCGCGCGAGGTGCGCGAGGAGGAGGGCGCCAGGTCGGTGGGCAACGAGATAACTTTTTCGGCCGATACCGGCGACGCCAGGGAAATAAAGGAGTCCCTGGTGGCGCTGGCCGACAAGGTCTCCTCGCGGCTGCGGGAGGGCGGCTTCAAGGGGCGCACGGTAACGCTGAAGGTCCGGCTGGAGGGGTTCGAAACGCATACTCGCGCCCGGACCCTGGCTTTCGCCACCAACTATGCCGACGTGCTGGCGAAAGAGGCGCTGGCCCTGTACGCCGCCTTCGACCGGGGCCGTAAAAAGGTGCGGCTGCTGGGGGTGAAAGTGTCCGGGCTGATGCCGGCCGGCGAGCGGGAAAGCCTTTTTGAGGAGGCCGAGGACGGCCGGCGGGAAAAAGCGCACAAGGCCATAGAGGCCATAAGGGAGAAGTTCGGGAGGGGAGCTATTTACAGGGCCGGAGGCAAAAAGGATATTTAGTATTATCTGACTATGGCTGTATCAAAGGTCTTCGAATATGAACAGAAGGTGAAGCCGGAGGAGATAGACGGGCTTGGCCACGTGAACAACCAGGTTTACCTGGAGTGGTTCATGCAGGCGGCCACAGCCCACTCCGAGGCGGTGGGCTGGGATATCCAGAAGCTGCTGGCCATGGGCGAGGGCTGGGTGGTGCGCCGGCACGAGATAGACTACCTGCTGCCGGTGCTGCCCGGCGAGACCATAAAGATGCGCACCTGGATAGAGACGGCCGAGAAGGCCTCTTCCGAGCGGCAGTACGAGATCTACAGGCTGTCCGACGGGCGGAAGGCCTGCTGCGGCAAGAGCGTCTGGGTGTGGATCAACTACAAAACGGGCCGCCCGGCCCGCATTCCCGAACCGGTGCTCCAGGCTTTCACGGCCTGGGAGCCGTCCGGAGAAACGGGGCCAAAACCTTCCAGGCCCTGACCCTTCACTGGCGCCACGCAAAGCGGCCGGACATCGCTGTCCGGCCGTTTCGCTTTTTCCTGGTGCGGGCGGGCTACTGCGCCGCGGCCAGCAGGTCCGTGTAGTGCCTGAAATTGGCGGTCACCACGGCCACATAATGCCGGGTTTCCTTGAAAGGAGGTACGCCGTTGTATTTCTTCACGTTGCCGGGGCCGGCGTTGTAGGCCGCCACGGCCATCCTGGAGGTTTCCAGGTCTATGGCTTCCTTGGCGATATCCGCGGGCGAACCCTGGCCGAACTCGCCCCACAGGTACTTTATGTACTTGGTGCCGTACTTGATGTTGACTTCAGGGGTCCAGATCTGGGCGGTGTCCTTGAGCCCCAGCCACTTGGCGGTAGAGGGCAGCAGCTGCATGAGGCCGCAGGCGCCGGCCGAGCTTTTGGCCTTGGGGTTAAAGGAGGATTCCTGCTGTATGATGGCGAGCACCAGGTCCAGGTCCACGCCCTGGGCGTTGGCCTGCGCGGTGGCGGTCATGAGGTAAGGGATCTTGGACTTGTCGGAGTAAAGCTTGGGGTCCCTGGAGTCGGGGGGGAACAGTTCCGCGCCCGGCTCGTGCTCGGCCGGGGTATTCACGAAGAAGGCGACTTCGTCGGGCATGGGCTCCGTGGGCATGGCCTCTTCTTCGGCGTTCACGGCGACCGGTACCGGCAGGCCGGTTTCGGGGGCCTTGGCGGCGGAAAAAAGCTGTTCCAGGGACTGGGCGGAAGAGGACGCCGAAAGGGCCGTCAGGCAGACCATGGTCAGAATAAGGTTTTTCATATCGTCTCCATTCATAGTATACGGGGCGCCGGGCCGGGGCGGGAGGGCCTTTGGTCCCAGGAGGCGGGGGGCCCAATGCCGTTCCCGGTGTGATAGAATATACGTACAACGCCAAGGAGGGCTCATGCTCGGATTCGCCAAACGCACTCTTCTTTTTCTTGCCGTAAACTTCCTGATACTGATCACCCTTTCCATCACCTTCAACCTGCTGGGGATAGGGGCCTATTTCGGCGCGCGGGGCATAGATTACCGCTCCCTTATTATCTTCTGCCTGGTCTGGGGCATGGGAGGCGCCTTCATCTCGCTGGCGCTGTCGCGCGTGATGGCCAAATGGATGATGGGCGTGGTGGTGATAGACCCCGGCACCCGGGACCCGGCGCTGGCCGGCCTGGTGAACACGGTGCACACGCTGGCCCGGGCCGCCGGCCTGCCCAAGATGCCGGAAGTCGGCTACTATCCCAGCCCCGAGGTGAACGCTTTCGCCACCGGCCCCACAAAAAGCCGCGCGCTGGTGGCGGTCTCGGCCGGGCTGCTACAGCGCATGGACCAAGCGCAGCTCGAGGGCGTGCTGGCCCACGAGATAGCCCACGTGGCCAACGGCGACATGGTCACCATGACGCTGGTGCAGGGCGTGATAAACGCGCTGGTGATGTTCCTCGCCCGGGTCATAGCTTTCTTCCTGGCCAACCGCGGGCGCGACAGCGAAAGCAGCTCCGCCCCGAATTATCTGGTGGTCCTGGTGCTGGAAATGGTGCTGAGCTTCTTCGGCATGATAGCCGTGGCCGCCTTCTCGCGCTACCGCGAGTACCGGGCCGACTCCGGAGGCGCTTCGCTCGCCGGCCGGGAGAAGATGATAGCCGCGCTGGAAGCGCTCAGGCGCACCGTGGAGTACGCCGACCTTACCGGCAAGGAATCCATGGCCACGCTCAAGATCTCCGGCAAGCGAAGGGCGGGCTTCAACCCGTTCTCCACGCATCCGCCGCTGGAAGACCGGATTGAGAGACTTAAACTGATGGCTTAACCGTCGGCGCAGGGGGGAATATGGCAAAGACCGCGAAGGGCGCCTGCGAGACGAGGATGCTCGACTCGCTGAAAGACCTGATACTCGTTTACGGCATGGACGGCCGCGTCCTTTACGTCAACGAGACGGTCTGCCGCGTCCTGGGCTGGACCCAGGCGGAACTGCTCGACCGCAAAATGGCCGACCTGGTGGCTCCCCCGTATAACCGCCTGCTCGGCGCCCGGACCAGCAGGCTTAAGGCCGAGGGCGAGCTCGTTATAACTACCGCTTACAAGCGCAAGGGGGGCGGCGTTTTTTCAGCCGAGACCCGGTGCGACGTCACTTCCATGGCCGGCAAACCCTGCGTGTTCTGCATAGCCCGCGGCGTGCCCAGCGGCGAGAAAGCGCTGAGTGCCATGGACGAGGCGCGCGAGCGCTACCGCCGCCTGGTAGAAGGGTTCAAGGGCGAATATTTTTTCTACCAGCACGACGCGAAAGGGGTTTTCACCTACCTCAGCCCTTCCATAAAGGACGTGCTGGGCTACACGCAGCCGCGGTTCATGAAGCATTTCTCGAAGTATTTAACCCCCAACCCGATCAATAAAGAAGCGCGCCGCTACACCCAGGAAAGCCTTAGGGGCCGCGCGCAGCCGCCTTACAAACTGGAACTTTTTCACGCCAAGGGCGGCCGCCGCTGGCTGGAGGTGTTCGAGGTCCCGGTACGCGACGCCTCCGGGCATGTCGTTTCCGTGGAGGGCATAGCCCACGACATCACCGCCCGGGTAAAGGCGGAGGATGAACTTGCCAGCTACCGCAGCGGTCTTGAAAAACTGGTGGAAGAGCGGACCGCGGAATTGACGGCGGTTTTCGACAGGACCCCGGTGCTGATCATCCTGCTCGACAGCGGCTTAAAGGTCCTGCGCACCAACGCGGCTTCCCATAGCGGCGGTCTGATGGGGGCGGTGCTGCGCTGCGTGAACGCCACGGGCGGCGACTGCGGGCGGGGCAAGCTCTGCGGCGGCTGCCCGTTACGGAACGCCGTCAACGGGACCCTGCGCACCGGCAAGCCGGTTTCCAGGCTGGAAGCGGAACTGGAGACAGGTTCCGGCAGGGTTTGCTTCCTGCTCTCCACCGCCCTGATAAACGCCGGCGGGGTGAAACAGCTTTTGATCTGCCTGGACGATATTACGCCGCTTAAAATGGCGCAGGAGTCCCTGCGCAAATCCGAGGAGTTCCGCCGGCTGATCCTCAGCTCCGTGGGAGACGGCATCATAGGCGTGGACGGCAAGGGGCGGATCCTTTTTATGAACGAGGCGGCCCAGACCGCGCTGGGCTGGACCTTCGAGGAGCTTCGCGGCAAGAACCTGCACGCGGTCATTCATTCAAAGCGCCCGGACGGCAGGCCCTATCCAATAGAGGACTGTCCCATGTACGCGGCCTATACCGCCAGGAAAGAAAGCGTGGTGCAGGACGAGATTCTGTGGCGCAAGGACGGCACCGGGCTGTACGTGCGCTACTCCGCCCGGCCCATGTACGCCAGGGGCGAGGTCTCGGGGGCCGTGGTGACTTTCAGCGACGTTACGGAACGCCGCCGCATCGAAACGGAGTTGCGCGCAACCAAGGAGCGCCTGCAGACCCATAACGCCGCGCTCGCCGAACTGGGGCGCGGCAGGGAAAGCGCTGCTTCCGACGTGAAAGGCGCCTTCAGGGAAGCGGTGGAGACGGCCGCCTCCGCGCTGGGCGCTGACCGGGTGGGCATCTGGTTCTTCAACGAGGACCATTCCTCGCTCGCCTGCGGCGCCATGTACGAAAGAGCCGAGCATGCCCATTCCGAGGGGCCGGCCCTGTCGGCGGCGGAATTCCCTTCCTTCTTCCGGCTGCTGGAAAGGGAAAGGATGCTGGTCATAGACGAAGCGGCTTCTGATTTCAGGGTGCGCGACTTGCGCGACGCGTATATCAGGCCCAAGAACGTAGCCTCTATCCTGTGCATTTCCATCGCCAACGGCAAGAAGACGGCCGGGGTCATTTCAGCGGAGCGCTTCGGCAGACCGGCGCCCTGGGGGCCAGACGAACAGAACATGCTGGGCGCCGTGGCCGATTTCGCGGCGCTCGCCATCGCTTCTTCGGAGCGGGCGCGCCTGGCCGGCATGAAGGATTTTCTCACCCATACCATAGTGCACGACCTGCGCAACCCGCTGGCCTCGATAATAGCCGCCGGCCAGCTTTTGGCCGAGGGCCTGAAAGGCCGCCTGTCCGCGGAGCTGCGCGACAGTCTCGTCATCCTGAACTCCATGGCCGAGGAAATGAACGGCATGGTCTCCAATATCCTCGACATCAACCGCCTGGAGGAGGGGCATGTCCCGCTCAAGGCGGAACCGTTCGCCCCTGGGCGGCTGCTGCGCGACGCCGCGGGCGCGGTCAGGATAGCCGCCGCCCACGAACAGAAAAAGATCAAGGCGTCGGCGCCGCGGGGCCTGCCGGAGCTGGCCGGCGACAGGGATATGCTGCGCCGCGTGCTGGAGAACCTGCTGATGAACGCGGTAAAGTTCGCGGCGCCGGGCAGCGAGATAGAGGCAGGGGCCCTCCCGGCCGGCACGGGCGTGGAGTTCTTCGTCAAGAACCGCGGCGAAAGCATTCCCGCCGAGTACCATTCCCGCATCTTCGAAAAGTTCGTGCAGATAGAGGACCCCTCCCCGCGCAAGTGGGCGGGGAAGGGACTGGGGCTGGCCTTCTGCAAACTGGCGGTGGAGGCCCATGGCGGCCGCATCTGGGTGGAGTCGGAGCCCGGGCAGGGCGCGGTTTTCCGTTTCCTGGTGCCGTTGAACCGGGCCGCGGCGGGAGGAAGCTGATCATGTGCGGACGATACTCTCAGTCGCTCGACCTGGCCGAAGTCGTAAAACGTTTCGGCATAAAACAGGCGCCCTTCAGCGCCAAGCCCAGTTGGAACATCGCTCCGGGCACCCAAGCCCCGGTGGTCTGCGCCGTAGGCCTGCGCCAGATGAAATGGGGCTTCATCCCGGCCTGGTCCGCCGGCGCCGCCGGCCCCGGAGGGTCGCTGCCGCTGTTCTCGGCGGGGAACACGCTGGAGAAGAAATTTTCGGAAGAGACCGCCCCCCTGACGGCCGCCCCGCAGGAGCGCGAGGGCTTCATGAACGCCAGGGCCGAAGGCATCGCCTCCCGGCCGGCTTTCAGGGCCGCTTTCTACCGGAGCCGCTGCCTCATTCCCGCCGACGGTTTTTACGAGTGGCAGAGTTCCGCCGGCGCCAAGGTGCCGTACCGCTTCGAGCTCAAGGATAAGTCCCTGTTCGGGATGGCCGGGGTTTACGAGGAGAAGAGCAACACCTTCGCCATCATCACCACCGCCGCCAGCGCCCTGGTGCGCACGGTCCACCACCGCATGCCGGTGATCCTGGAGCGCCGCCACGAGGCGCTCTGGCTGGACCCCAAGTTCCGCGACAGCGAAACCCTGCTGCCGCTGCTGCGCGCCTATGATTCCGCGCAGATGCACGGCTACAGGGTTTCCGACGTGGTGAACGATCCAAAGAACGATTCCCCCGACTGCCACAAGGCCGTCTGATGCCCTTGCCGGGTCGTGCCCGCCCGTGAAAATTGTAAAATAGACCTATGAACAAGGACCGGCGCGGTCTTTTCCTCAACTTCTTTGCCCTGTTCCTGGGCTTTTCCCTGCTTACCCGGCTGACCCTGCTCGTGATGGCGTGGCCGGAGCTGGACGGCGGCCTTTGGGTCCTCGTGAAGGCGTTCGCCGCCGGCTTGGTGTACGACTGCGCCGCCTTCTCCTACCCCGGCGCGGCCCTGGCCCTTTACCTGCTGGTCCTGCCGGAACGGGTTTACTCCCATAGCTGGCACAGGCGGCTCGCGCACGGGCTGTTCTTCGTCTCGGCCTTCCTGCTGGCCTTCAACCTGGCCGCGGAATATTATTTCTTCTACGAGTTCGGCGTCCGCTACAACTTCATCGCCGTGGACTATCTCGTCTATACGAACGAGGTTGTGGGCAATATAAGGGAGTCCTACAACCTGCCGGTGGTGCTGCCGCTGGTGACCGCGCTGGCCGCATTCTCGCTGTGGCTGTTCCGACGCCGCCTCGCCCTCTGCTTCTCGCAGGCCCTGCCGCCCGGCCGCCGCGCCCGGTGGGCCCTGCCGGCCCTGGCGCTGCCGGGGCTGTGCTTCCTGCTGCTGGACGGGCGCCTGGCGCAGGTCTCGGCCAACGAGTACTCCAACGAAGTGGCCATGAACGGCCTCTATTCCTTCGGTTCGGCCTTTTTAAATAACGAACTCCCCTACGATAAATTCTACGCCACGCTGAAACCGGAGGACGTCTTCCGTTCGCTGCGCGCCGCCCTGGCCCAGCCCGGGGCGGAATTCACCGGCGGCGGCCTGGACATAGCCCGGCGGATAAAAGGCCGCGGCCCGCTGAAGCGGCTGAACGTGGTGGTGATAGTGGAGGAAAGCCTCAGCGCCGAGTATCTCGCCGCCTTCGGGGCGGCCAAGGGCGCCGATACCCTGCCCAACCTGGACGCGCTCGCCGCGGGATCCCTGTTCTTCAAGCGCTATTACGCCGCCGGCACGCGCACGGTGCGCGGGCTGGAGGCCATGACCTTGTCCATTCCGCCGCTGCCCGGCACTTCCATTGTGAAGCGCCCGGACAACGGGGATTTCTTCTCCTGGGGTTCGGTGATGCGCGGCCTGGGGTATACGAACAAGTACATCTACGCCGGGTACGGTTATTTCGACAACATGAACGCCTTCTATTCCGGCAACGGGTTCGCGATAGTGGACCGGGCCAATTTCACCAAGGACGAGATCACCTTCGCCAACATCTGGGGCGTCTGCGACGGAGACCTGCTCGCGAAGACCCTGAAGGAGGCAGACGCCGACCATAAGGCCGGCAAGCCCTTCTTCTACATGGTGATGACCACCACCAACCACCGGCCTTTCACCTACCCGGACGGCAAGATAGATATCCCGTCCTCCTCGCAGAGCCGGCGTGGCGCCATAAAGTATTCCGACTACGCTATCGGGGAATTCCTGGCCGCCGCGCGCAAGAAGCCCTGGTTCAAGGACACCGTTTTTGTGATAACCGCCGACCATTGCGCCAATTCGGCCGGCAAGGCCGAGATCCCAGTGCGCAATTACCACATCCCGCTTTTGATCTATTCCCCGGCGCACGTCAAGCCGGCGGCGGTGGAGACGCTCTCGGCCCAGGCCGACCTGGCTCCGACGGTGCTGGGCCTGATGAACGCCTCTTACGAGAGCCGCTTCTTCGGCCGGGATATGCTGGCCGGCCGGCCGGAAGGCAGGGCCTTCCTGTCAACTTTCCAGAAAACCGGCCTGTTGAAGGACGGCCGCCTGGCCGTGCTGGGGCCTAAGAAATATCTGAAGACCTACCGGTGGGACGAATCCGCCAAGGGCGTTTCCGAAGCCGCCCGGGACAAAGCCCTGGAAGAAGAAGCCGTCTCCTTCTACCAGGGCGCCAACTACGTCTATAAAAAACGCCTGAACCGGCTTAATCCTTAGCCGCGGCTACCGCGGTGTGCAGTATATCCTTTAGGAAGATGTCCCTGGTGAATTCCTTTGGCTGGGGGAATTTCCCGGGCGCGAAGTAGTGCAGTATGGCTTCCGTTATCCGGCGCGAAGCCAGGCCGTCGCCGTAAATGTCGGAGCAGGCAGCGCGGGACGCGCAGAGCTGCTCGGTCGAGACGCTCATTTCCCTTACTATATCCTCGTATCTGGTTCCTATCAGCTTGGCGTAACCCGCCAGCACGGCCTCGCTGCGCTCGGTTTTGTCGCGCAGGACCAGCACCGTCTTGTTGAGGGCCGGAGCCTCCTCCTGCACGCCTCCAGAATCGGTCACTATCAGGTCGCTCTTGGCCATCAGCGAGAGGAACGGCAGGTAGGACAGCGGGTCTATCAGTTTTATCCTCGGGTGGTTCAGCAGCCGGTAGGCCGGCCCCTTCACGTTGGGGTTGGGATGTACCGGGTAGATCATGTAGAGCTTTTTGTTCGCCGCCACCACCTCTTTCAGGGCCTTGAGGATGCCTTCGAGAGGCTTGCCGAAGCTCTCCCGGCGGTGCAGCGTGACCAGCAGCAGCTTCTTGCCCCTGGGGATCTTGCAGCAGTCCATCTTCTTGTCTATCAGTTTCAGCGACTGGCGCAGCGCGTCTATGACCGTATTCCCGGTTATGAGCACGCGCGAGCGCGGGAAGCCTTCTTTCTCCAGGTTGCGGGCGGAGGCCTTGGTAGGCACGAACAGCAGTTCGCTGATCTGGTCCACTATCAGGCGGTTAGCCTCTTCGGGGAAAGGATTGTTGCGGTCATGCGAGCGCAGGCCGGCTTCCACGTGGGCCACCGGCACCCGGGCGTAGTAGGAAGCCAGGGCCGCCGCCGTGGCGGTTATGGTGTCGCCCTGCACTATGGTCATGTCCGGCCGCACCTTTTCGATGACCTTGTTGAGTTCCAGGATGGAGTGCTGGAGGAATTCCGGCAGGGCCTGGTTCGGGCGCATCAGGTTCAGGTCGAAATCTGCCTTCAGCTTGAACACGGTCATCATCTGGTCGAGGATGTGGCGGTGCTGCCCGGTGGAGCAGACTATGGTCTTGAGGCGGGCCGGGTGCTTGTTGAGCTCCGTTATCACCGGGGCCAGCTTTATGACCTCCGGCCGCGTTCCCATCACCACGAGCACTTTTCTTGTTTTGTTGGGCATAGTAGTCCTTTAGAAGTTGTAGAAGCAGCCCAGCGAACCGCCGTACTTTTTATAGCCGTCTTTGAGCTCGAACCAGGAAACGTCCCCGGTAAGCCCGAAATCTTTCCTGAGCCAGCGTCTGTGGTTGAGCGTGAAGCTGACCGCGTCCTGCCTGACTTCCTGCGGGTCCGCCAGGTAGGTGGCAAGGTAGGCCTGCCTGCCCTGCGAGGCGGTGAGGAAGGTCCATTGCGAGCCTTCCGCGCCCCAGCCGGCGCTCTGTATGAAGGTGGAGGATCTTACCGACCCGGGGTCGCTGATATTGCGCATCAGTTTGGCGGAAAGGATAAGCCTGCCCAGGTAAAGGGCCGGGCCGGCCGAGAGCACCAAATCCTTGTGGATGTCGTGGTAGCGGATATGCGAGACGCCCGCCGTGAGCACCAGGTTCCTGGCCGGCAGGACCTTGAAATTGAAATCCTGGTCCACCCGGAACTTCGGCAGGTAGGGGGAATGCGAGCCCCCGGACAGCGAGGTGTAGGTGTAGAACCCGGACGTCCAGTCCTTGTAGCCGCCCGCCGAGACCACCACTCCCTTGCCCTCCCGGCGGGAATGCGAGGAGGCCTGGGCGAAGGCCGAGAAGCCCGGCAGCGGGAAATACAGGGCGGCGTTGAAGGCCTTCCAGGAGCCGTAGGCGCCGTTGGGGCTGAGGTGTTCGTAGGAGAAAGAGGTGTCCAGGCGCACGGCCCCGGCCTTGCTGAAAGCCGCCTCCCGCTCGGCGGCGGAGCGGGTGTCCGCGGCTCCGGCGGCCGTGGAGGCCGCCAGCAGCGCCGCAGCCAGGAGCGCTTTAGTCGGACTCGAGCACGATAAGGTCTTCATTCTTTTTCTCCAGGGGGATATAAACATAGCCGTCTCCGCCGTCGAAACTTTCCCTGTTGCCGGGCTTCCGGTACCGGTCCGAGGGGACGGCCACGTAAATGTCGGTCAGGCCCTCGGGGTTGGAAAATTCCATGCTGAGGCGCGTGCTGCCGAACGAGAACGAGTAGCTGGTCTTCAGGAACCGCGCGTAGAAAGCCGTGAAGTAGGACATGGGCTCCACCGCCAGCCGCCCGGCCTTCTGTTCGCGCTCCAGCAGGTCTATGAACCGCTTCATCGCCGCGGGGTAGCGCTCCGTGTCGTACAAGTGGGAATAGATGAGCCGCACCGAGCGGTTCTCACGGGCGTACGCCACTATGGACTTGAGCCAGGCGAAGACGTCTTCCTCGCTCCGGCCCTCCATTTTCATCTCGTAGAGAGAGGCGGACTTGCCGTATGGCATGACCGGGAAAGCGAAGACCGTATCGGAGACCAGGCCGCCGCTGATGAAGGTGCGGTTGGGGCCGGAACCGGTGTCGCCGGTGTAGTAGTAGGAGAGGATGCCCGCTTTCTCCAGGGCCCTGGTTGCGTCCGGCTGCGGATGCACTCCGTCGGGGGCGGAGTACTCGGTTATCGGGTAGCCGGTCACAGACGAGAGGCAGCGGCTGTTGCGCTTCACCTGTGCGAGGATCTGCAGCTCCTTGAACTCCCCTGTCGCCTGTTTTTCCGCGAACCAGTTGTGCCCCCAGCCGCCGTGCGAGCCTATCAGGCCGTATTTCATGAGCTCCTGCAGGAGGGGGCGGCCCTTGCCGCAGGCGTCGAAGCCGAGGCCGTCGCCGGGCTTGTCCCGGAATTCCCCGGCGGTGACGTGGATGGAGTAGCGGATGCCGGGGCGCAGGTAGCGGTTCTTTATGGCCAGAGGGATGGTGCGCCATTCCACGGAGGAATCTATATGCCAGTTGAAGACTATCCCGCCCTTGGCCTTGGGAGAATTCACCAGGTGCGGGATGCGCACCACCTTGTAGAGGAAAGCCTGGAGGAAGGCTTTTGCCGGCAGGTCGTCGGAGAAGGACTTGAGGCGGCCCAAGGGGAGGTTGGCGAACATGACCTTGCCCTTGCCATATCTCCGGATGACGGCTCCCGGGTAGACCTTGCCGTCGCCGGCCACCATGTCCGCGTAGATCTCCGAGGCGGAGAGGTCCGGCAGGGCTTTGGAACGCGCCAGCGGGTAGGAGAGCCGGCCGTACGCGTAGCCCGTTACAAAAAGTTCCTTGTCGGTCTTGCCGAAAGGGAAGGGGAAGGTCCTGAGAGCGCCCGGGTTGCGGAACTTCAGGTGACCGTAGGTGTAGGAGTTCTCCAGGTTCTCCTCGTAAAGGATGTTGTTGACCCCCATGACCTCGGAGAACACCCCCGACTTGCGGAACTTGCCTTTGGGGTCTTTGACGCCGGCGTCATAGACCACGGCGATGCTCCCGCCGTCGTTGAGGAAAAATTCCGTCCAGGTCCTGAGCCCGTCCGGCACGCTTTGGGCGCAGCCGTCCGGGAAGATCAGCGTCAGGCCGTGGCGGCCCAGTTTGTGCGGGTCCCTGGAGAGCAGGAAGGAGGGTTTTACCTTGGCGAAGGGCACGCCCATTTCCTGCAGGACGTGTTCGTAAGCGGAAAGCACGTGGCCGTAGTCCTTGACCTCCGAGGGGTTATAAACGAGCAGCACGGGGTATTCCCGGCCGCGGAAATTCTCCGAATAAAAGATGGCCCCGAAGACCGCCGCGGCGGCCGCGAGAAAGACTATTTTCCAGCGTGTCATGCCTTCAGGACCTCCCCGCGCCCCTGGGTGCTTATGTGCCCGAAGACCTTTACGCCGCCCCCGAGCAGGATCCGCCTTTTCGCTACGACGGATTTTATGCCGCCGGCCGCGCCTATCTCGGTCCCGTGGTTTATGGCCACCGAGCCCTGCGCGAAAACGTTGCCGGCGACGCGGCAGTTCCTGCCCACGAAGATGTCGCCTTCGGCGAAGATGCCGCCGGACACCTTCACCCCGTCCTCGAGCGTTACCGAAGAATGGCTTTTCACGCTGCCGATAAGTTCCGTTCCGGCCAGAAGCCTGACCGGGGCCCGGGTCACGAGCAGGCCTTCGGTGCGGCAGGGAGGCAGTTCCGTGTCTCCGGGCAGGGCCGGGGGCGGGGGGAGATCCGCCGCCGAAGGCCCGGTGGAGATCTCCGGGGCGAAAAGGGCGTGGAAAGAACAGCCGGCGGAGAGAGCGAGGCTCTTGCGGGAGGCGGCGCTGACCCCGAGCGAAACGTTCTCGCCGGCCAGCATGGGGCCTTCGGCCGCGGCCCAGCGCGTGATCTGCGTGCCGGCGCCGAGGGTGAAAGCGCCTTCCGCGCCGGCCGCGCGGAAAACGGTGGCCGGCCCGGAGGTTATGTCGCCCAGGCTGTAAACCTCCTTCACGAAGACGGACCCTTCCCCGCAGGTCAGGGTTTCCTTGGCGTAGACGATATTGGGGTAATTGACTTCGGGAGCCCCCTCCATCCTGCGGAAAACGTCCACTTTCTCCGGGCGGGAAAGCTGTATTTCCACGGTGCCGGAATCCTTGGGGAAATAGTAGCTCTTGGCCAGCATCAGGGCGCGGAAGGACTTGAAGAAATAGAAAGGGTCCTTCACGAAGTTCCAGTTTATATTGAGCGGCATCTTGTCTCTTGGGTAGAAAAGCTCGATTATGCCGGGGCCGAACGGGACTATGAGCAGGGCCAGCCAGGCCACCCCCGTCAGCAGGGTCAGTACCGTGGCCGCCGTTTCCGGGTCGGACAGGTTGTACGCCGCGGCTGGCTGGGCCGCGCTTGTCAGCAGCAGGAGGAGCAGGAGGTTTTTCATTTCTTGCGGAACCTCATGGTCTTCTGCCAGACGGTGGCGCGGCCGGACACGTGGTCCAGCGCCGCGTCTATTACGCCGTCGGAAATGTAGATGCCGTTGAAGAAAACGTTCATCATCAAAAAAGGCAGCAGGCGGATCCGGTACGTGGAACCGTCTATGAAAGTGGCCGCCCCGATCTGGAAGAAGGCGGAGAAATTCCCGAAGGCGTTGAAGGCTACCGTAAGGAAGAAAACAGGCAGCAGCGTGGCGTAGGCGGGCTCGCCGGCGAAGAACAGCACCATCAGCGCGGCTACGGCCAGGAAGAACAGCGGGGGCATGGCGTAGAGCACCAGGAGCAGCATCCCGTCGAGCTTCTGCCGCCGGGTAAGCATCTTCGAACGGTAGATCTGCGGCAGGTAGCGGAACATCACCTGGGTGTGGCCGCGGGCCCAGCGGCGGATCTGCCGGCCCCGCACGTCCCAGTCCTCGGGCACTTCCTCGTAGCACTCGGCCCGGTTGGCGTAGACCACCTGCTTGCCCTGCAGGTAAAGCTTTATGGTCAGTTCCGTATCCTCGGTGAGGATGTTAGGGTCGAAGCAGACCTTCTCGCCGTCCACCGTATGCAGGCAGTAACTCTTGCGGAAGCCGCCCACCGTGCCGCCGTACTGCGGCAGCAGTCCCAGATTGTAGCGGGCCTGCTGGTCCACCTGGTAGCCGCCGGAACGCTCCAGGTCCAGCATGCGGGTAAGGAGGTTGGCCCCCACGTTCTCGGGGACCACGCGGCCCATCACCGCGCCCACCTCGGGGTCCTTGAAGCAGACCGCGATGTCGCGCAGGATGCCGCGCGGCGGCCGGTAGTCGGCGTCGAAGACTATGATGACCTCGCCGGTGGCCCGCTGGAGCGCCTCGTTGATGGCGGCCGGCTTGCCGCGGCGGCCCGCGTAGCGGTGCAGCGGCCTGATGGCCGGGTGTTCGGCCGCGAATTTGTCCAGGATCTCCCGGGTCTTGTCCTCGGAGTGGTCGTTGATCGGGATGATCTCCAGTCTTTCCTTCGGGTAGTCGGCGTCCAGCAGGCGCTCCAGGACGTTGAGCGCCACGAGTTCCTCGTTGTGCATGGGCACCAGTACCGTTACGGACGGCATGTCCGAGTCCATGATGTCCTGGTAGTACATCTTCTGTTCCCCGGACATGCGGTTCATGGTGAAGCGGAACTGCCTGGCGATATAAAGCACCATCAGCGCTATCACGATGTTCACGTAGATCTTGAGGATCAGTAGAGCCAGTACCATGTTTTCTCGGAGCCCTGTATCTTAAGCGAAACGCGGCTTACATAATAAGAGTAGAAGCCCACCACGAAGATGAAATCCAGCAGCGGCCCCACCGCGAAGATCATGGCCGGCATGAAGAGCAGGCTGTAGCGGTAGAGCACGAGCATGAAAAAAGCGAAGCGCACCGTGCCGAACAGGATGGAATAGGCCATGGAGACGGTTATGAGCAGGAATTTCCCCGGCCGCCGCCCCGGCATGGGCAGGAGGCTCAGCGCCAGGACCACCGGGATGAGCATCCAGACCGTAAGCATGGTCTGCAGGTACAGGCCGGAGAACATGCTGCCCGTGTAGGGGAACTTTTCCGGCATGATGACGAAGAAGGCCGCGGAGATGAAATTTATAAGGCAGATGAAAACCGCCCAGGAGCCCAGGGGCTTTGCCAGCTGTCTGCCGCCCCAGGCCAGCACCGTCACCAGCACCGACAGGCCCATGACGGCGAGGGAGAACCCGACCGAGGGGAACCTGTCGGGGATCACCAGACCGTACAGGGGACTGATATAGGAAGGCACTTCCGCTATGCCCAGGTGTTCCGGCGGCACGGCGATGGCCAGGATCTTGTAGGCCAGCCGGGAAATAGCGAGCGTGAGCTGCGGGTAGAACAGGATTATCAGTAGCACGAACGGCAGTGCCAGGAGGAGGCCCTCCGCGGCGAGCGTGCGGGCGGTGACCGGCGCCAATTTGCGGTAAGACCTGTGCAGGAAGATCTTTTCCTTGCTGATCTGGGAGGTTTTGGCGGCGGCCGGGGGAAGGGTCATTTAAATATGCGGACAGAATAGTGCCGCCGCGGTTTTCACGCGGCGGCACCAAGGAAAAGAACGGCTTAGTTAAGCAGTTCAGCGCTCTTGATGTAGTCCATCTTGGGGAAGTCTTTCTTCAGGTAGGCGTTCCCCTGCATCTGCACGCGGCCCTGGTCGGGGCCCATGCCTGACGGGGCGCCTTCGCCGTAGCCGGAGTAGATGCTCTCCACCACGTCCATGCCCTCGGTCACTTTACCGAAGGGGGAGAAGCCCATGTCGTCCAGGCGGCCGTTGTTGCCGTAGTTGATGAACAGCTGGGTGGTGCGGGTGTTGGGGCCGGCCATGGCGTAGGAGATGTAGCCCTTGGCGTTGCTCTGCTTCACGGGGTCGTCCTGGATGCGGGCTCCGCGCCAGGCGGCCGAAACCTCGGGGTCGCCGTGGATGCCGAACTGCACCATGAAGCCCTCTATCACGCGGAAGAAGGCCACGTCGGTGAAGTAGCCGGCCTTGACGAGGTTGTAGAACCTGTCGGCGCCGAGGGGGGACCAGTCGCGGGTGATTTCCAGCGTGAAGTCTCCCTTGGTGGTCTTGAACTTTACCTTGAACGCGGCCGGGGCCGGGGCCGTGGCCGCTGCGGGGTTCTTAAGTGTTTCCATGTCGGTTTTAATCTCCTTTTTGCTTTCAACCGGGGCCTGCGCCTGCTCCTGCGCGGCGGGCTGCGCTGCTTCCTGTGTTTTGGGCGCGCAAGAAGCGGCAAAGACAGCCGCAAAAGCGAGCGCCGTGTAGCGAACTGACATATAGGGACCTCCTGCGAACAAGCAGAGATGAGAGAACATATATTATAGTAAAATAAGGCCCAGAAGCAGGAGGGGACATGGCGTTTAAAATTAACGCGGTTTACGTCGGCGACGAACAGGTGGAACTGACCCACGGGCTGAGCGGCAATAAACTGGTGACCGACCTGCCGCCGGACAACGGCGGGCGGGGGCGCACCTTCTCCCCCACGGACCTGGCCGCCGCCTCGGTAGCTTCCTGCGTGCTCACCATCATGGCTAAAATGGCCGAGCGGGAGGGGATAAAGTTCTCAGGCGCCTCTTTCGAGATAGAAAAGCACATGCAGGAAGGGCCCCGCCGCATAGCCAAGCTGACCGGCGTGATAACCCTGCCGCCCGGCCTGGAGCCTAAACAGCGGGAAAAGTTCGCCGCCTGCGTGAAGGCCTGCCCGGTCAGCCGCAGCCTGCACCCGGACATAAAGCTGGAGTTCGAACTCAGATGAAGAGGTTCCTGCCGGCCGCCTGCTGCGCCGCCCTGCTGCTGGGCCTGGCGGCCTGTTCCGAAGCGAAGGGGAAAAAGAAAATGACCAAACCTGTTAAGACCGAAACCGCCACGCTGGCGGGCGGGTGCTTCTGGGGGATGGAAGAGATCCTGCGCGCGCAGCCGGGCGTGCTGGACACCGTGGTGGGCTACACCGGCGGCAAGACCGAAAACCCGGTTTACGAGGCCGTGAAGACCGGCGCCACCGGCCACGCCGAGAGCATAGAGCTTAAATTCGACCCGGCGAAGATAACCTACGGCGCCATCCTGGACCTGTTCTTCAAAATGCACGACCCCACCACGCCCAATCGGCAGGGCAATGACGTGGGGTCCCAGTACCGTTCCGCCATTTTCTACCACAGCCCGGCGCAGAAGGCCGAGGCCGCGGCGGCGAAGGCCCGGGCCCGGGCGTCGGGCCTCTGGAAAAAGCCCATAACCACCGAGATCGTTCCCGCCGCCAAATTCTGGCCCGCGGAGGAATACCACCAGGATTATCTCAAGAAACATCCCGGCGGCTACACCTGCCACTATATAAGGGAGTAGAGGAATTCTTCATCGGGCCTATAACGGCTCCGTAAAAAAATAACCGCCGGGCAGTGCCGGCGGTGTTTTTTTGTGCCAAATTTTCCGAGAAGAAAATTTGGCGGGGTTTTCAGGATGAAGTTATAACCTACTTTGCGCAACATCCCGAGGTAACATTATAAGTTCCACGCCCCA
>Ga0209211_10001613_pt1 | contig 42033 bp, 58 predicted proteins | sample RifGroA2_FD_183992 | JGI IMG/M metagenome (GOLD analysis project Ga0209211, IMG submission 183992) | Groundwater microbial communities from Rifle, Colorado, USA - Groundwater A2 (SPAdes) (version 2) | ecosystem: Environmental > Aquatic > Deep subsurface > Groundwater | place: Rifle, Colorado...
AATTGCGATGCCAATAAATAAAATTATTCCCAAAAAGGCAAGTATTAATATTTTGTGTGATTTTTTCATTTGATCAATTCTTATCAGAATCGTTTGGCAAATGTCTCAAATATGTTTTTGCCGATTCGGAACATCCCTCAAAATCGTTTTCTGGTTCAAGGGGCAATATAAGATAGCGGATTTGGAATGGCTCATATTCGGTAAACCAAACTTTCACGATTCCTTTCTCGCGGTCAAGCAAGGAGTCATCGGTTTTCGGCATCTCAACAAATCCGCACAACGCTCGCAGGGATTCTTTGGGAAGGTTGTGATAAAGCTCTACGGTGTTGTTATAGCTGAATATAAAGCCGCTTGCGGTAATGCCGACCTGAATAAACGGCGGCAAGTCCATTTCCAATCCATTGGGTACGGCAAATTGCTTGTCATTCCAACGGAAGAAATGGTTTGTATCTTTCCCCGGCGCGGACTTGCTTCCTGGGTCAAACTCAAGCCCGGCTCCGTTTGCAAATTCTGGATACACTCTTTCTACGAATTGTCGCGCGGTTGCCTCAAGTTTGTCCGTTGTTAGAACACTGCCGGTAGCAAAGTCCGGCACTGACCGATGCATGGAAATGACTTGATTTGTAGCTTTATCAACTTCTGCGGTATTGTTTGTTGACGCACCAATTTCTCGAAACACAACCATGTGCTCCTCAACAATTCGCTCTCCACGCACTTCATCCGTATACTGCACAATGCCAAAGTTTGCCGATCTTCCGTCCAGATTATCTACTTCAAAAGTGAAAACCGCGCCGGATGTAATACCGGATAGTTCATTGGCGACATCAACAACCGCTTCCAATGCATTGGTGGCACGATTCTCGACTATATCTTCTGTGTCTAATCTCGGCTGTACCAGAAGCGCATCGCCGCGTTGCCACCAGTAAATTCCTCCTACGACGACAACAAGAACAATCCCAATTACTATTTTTGTAGCATACTTTTTATTCATATATTTGTTTGACTACGATAGGTTGTTAAGAGTAATATCTTAACAATTATGCTACAAAAATTACACAAATAATTTTTTACGCACAAAATCACTGGGCAACCCCTTTGTTTTTCCAATGTCCCAATCTGTTTCCCCAGCTATACCATTGATTGCAACTTTCTCAATAGAATTTTTGCTTTTTGACCAACAAAATATATTACCTTTATCTGTTCCTGTTTCAGCTACTCGCCACCTTTTCAATAAGAGTCTAGGAACATAATGATCAAATATCCCTGTCTCGCCAGTGTTTAGATATACTCTTGATTCAAAATAACCAAAAAAGCTCATTATTGAAAAGATGAGTTTTGCTGACCATTCTTTCCTCCCTAAACGCTTACGAAAGACAAAATTGCGGAACTTATTTCCAGCTTTATAAAAGAACCGTATGAAGAAATTAATTTTATTGTTGCCCATGTGGATAACTTAACTTGTATACATTCTATTTATTTTCTATAATAGCATTATGATTACGAAAAAGCAAACGCAAGTCCTTGATTTTATAAAAGTATATATGGCAAAGCGTAGCTACGCTCCCTCTCTTGATGAGATCAAGAAGAAGTTTAAGCTTGCCTCTGTATCAACGGCTCACTACTACATAAGCAAGCTACAGGACGCAGGGTTTTTGAATAAAGAACACAACCAACCTCGCGCTGTTTCGACAGTTAAAGCAAAACAGACAGTGGAAATTCCTATTTTGGGAGCTATCGCGGCTGGTCAGCCGATTGAGGCGATAGAAGTTCCCGACGAGACAATAACAATCACAAGGGATGAGATTGGAAAGCAGGGCAAGCATTACGCTTTGCGTGTGCAAGGTAGCAGTATGATTGATGAGGGTATTTTTGACGGCGATATAGTTGTTATACGCAAACAAGAGGTAGCAGAAAATGGTCAGACTGTTGTCGCTGTGATAGATGATAATCAAGCAACACTCAAAAAATTGTATCGAGAGAATGGAAAATTTAGACTGCAACCGGCAAACCCAACACTATTTCCAATTTATCGCGATGAAGTAGAAGTGAGAGGTGTTGTTGTTAAGATTATTCGCAATCTTGAATCACAACTAGATCAAGGGCAATCAAGAGATGAGAAGTATGTGCGAAAAATAGATTATTCATGGGATTACAGAGGAGAAAAAACAAAATCGCACACGCACGGAATACATACCTATCCAGCAATGTTTATCCCACAAGTCGGAAGAAGATTGTTAGAAACTTATAGTAAAGAGGGCGATACGATTTGCGATATTTTCTGTGGCTCTGGCTCGGCTTTAGTCGAAAGTAGATTGATAGGAAGAAATGCCTACGGCATTGATCTGAATCCTTTGGCTATTTTCCTTGCAAAGGCAAAGACAGCGCCAATCAATCCTCAAAAATTAACAAAAGAGTACATCGCTCTGCTAGATAGGGTAGAAAAGATTAAAGATAAAGAAATACAAAGACCAGATTTTAAGAATATAGATTTTTGGTTTAAGGATAAAGTAATAGTCAAACTTGCAAAACTAAAGAAAGCTATACGAGAAATAAAAGACGAAACCATCCAGAATTTTCTAATGGTCGCCTTTAGTGAGACAGTCCGCTATTCCTCAAATACAAAGACTGGGGAGTTTAAGTTAGTTCGAGTTAAAGGCGACAAACTGGAAAAGCATGATCCGAACGTTATGGGGATATTTCGCAAACACGCAGAGAAAAATATTGCGGGAATGGCTGATTTTTACAAAGATGCAAAAAAGGATTCGTGGACAAAAATAATCTATGGTGATTCGTCAAAAGACAATGGAATTAAAGCAAACTCTATTGACTGCATTATTACTTCTCCTCCATACGGTGATAGCCGGACAACAGTTGCTTATGGGCAATTTTCTCGCCTTTCGGCACAATGGATTGATGTATTTGATGATCCAAATGACGCTTCTGGCGTAGATAATGATCTTCTTGGCGGTAGAGCTACTAAAAATTTAACCCACACGCTTTCATCGGACTATCTCAAGGAATCATTAGAAAAAATCGCGAAACAAGACGAAGCTAGGGCGAAAGATGTATTGAGTTTTAATCTTGGGTTGAACGAATGTTTGAAACAAGCCCATAGAATACTTAAACCCAAAAAATATTTCTGCCTTGTGGTTGGTAATAGATTAGTAAAGCAAGTGAGAATCCCTACTGATTTTATTATCGCAGAGTTAGCTGAGAAAATAGGGTTTACTTGCGAGGATATTATAGTTCGAAACATTCCATGCAAAAGAATGCCGATCAAAAACTCCCCAACAAACATTGTCGGTGCTTTAGAGGAAACAATGAGCAAAGAAAGTATCGTAGTGTTGAGGAAAAACTAAAGAATACGCTTGTGCGTTTTGAACATAAGCGGAAAGGTTTTTTTGGAAAGACGAGTGAGACGAAAAGCGGAGCCGTGGTCATGTGGTTTTCCCGCATTCTTTCCAGTCCGGTAGACCCCAAGGCGAATATCATATTTTGACAATGCGAGAAATTGCTTTGGATCAATATCTTTTAACAACCATGCCTCAGTATAGTGAAAGTATTCATGTCCTTTTTCTTTCCATTCGTAATGGTTTGATGAAGTATTTTGTGTTGAGGAAATTCAGGGTCGGGATATCCAAATTTTTTTAATATCTCGGCATTTGTAATACCTTCCGGTTTCTTGGTAAAGAGGGTCATCATGGAAGCTGTACCGGCTCTTTGCGATTTCAATTCCATCACTCCAAAATCCGGCAACGCGATGTTGTTTTCAGTAATCCCAAGATAATCTTCAAGTGTTTTCCCAATACCTGTATTGTGTGAGCGGTTTGACTTAATCCACCCTTTTTCAGAGAGTTCCTTGAGTGCCTTCTTAATCTGTGCAAGTGTTCGTTTTTGCATATTTATTTTATGAAAAAAGATAAGTCTTTTTTATATACTTTTGAAAATTCCTTGAGTTGCGTAATATCAAGTCGTCTTTGTCCTGCTTCAATTTTTGAGATATGAGGCTGGGTTTTACCGAGTAGCTTCGCTACGTCAGCTTGATCCAAACCTGCCTCAAGGCGAGCTTTCTTAAGTTGTTCTACGGTATATTTATGGTCTTTTGAAAAAATTGCCTTTGTCATTATCTATATAATAGTATTCCGTTGTGTTATATTCCAAGTTATGAATTGTGCCTCCACCAGGATTTGAACCTGGGACCGTCTCCTTAAAAGGGAGCTGCTCTACCAACTGAGCTATGAAGGCATAAAAAAAATTACAGAGGCAAGTCAAAAGAGAAAATACCCGGGCCGAGCAAGAAAATTGCGATGGCAATTGTTGCCATAAATGCAGTAAGCATTTTGGATTCCGGCGCGATATTTGCCATGCTTGTTTTTGATTTTAAAATTTTAATGAGCGCGAGTAATGCCATTATTCCCAATGCCGCCGCCTGAGTAAAGAGTCCCAAGACGAGAAGCGCGCCTGAAGCTAACATTATGCCGCCAATAGTTTTTGAAAGCAGGGAGCTTGTTTCGCCAAATCCTTTTGCGCCATACTTAATGAAAGCGACAGCCAAAACAATTCTTAATAAAAAAGGCGCTATAAGAGCGTAGCTGTAGAATTCAGGAAAAAGACTTGGCATGAAAGTAATATAACCTTAATAAGCGATTGAGTCAATGAGGTTGCCGTTCTCGTCCGTGAGAGTTATCTGCTCTCTGGATTTTTTCCAAAGTTCATTGCTTCTGCTCAGGAATATTCTCCATTCATTGCCGAAAAAGTCCGCGTCGTTCCTGTGGAGACTTACGCATGATTTATAATTTACTTTTTCACTTAAGAAGCTTTGGCAAGCGGAATTTAAATATGACGGTATGGTGTCCAGAATTTCACATTTGGAAATGTCTTCTATGAAATCTAAGCATTCATCATTTAATCCTTCAGGCAAAACTTCGTCTTCCATAAGAGGGCACTGGCGAGGCAGGCGAGGGGAGAATTGTTTATCTTGATCCAGATAACCGGAACATTTATTGATTAAAAAGTTGGCGCCCAGCGGACTGTAACCTGTGGTGATTATTGCTTTGCCACCCGGCTCAAGAAAAATATTTTCTTTCGGATTGCTTATGCCCGGAGTATAGACATAAGTGCCGTAGCCTAATTTAAGATCAAGTCCGTTTTCCCCTTCAATTTTCCATTCGCTTATGTTGACGGCATTTTTATTTCCCTTGGCTGCCACAATTTCTATATACTCATCGTTTATATCAGTATCTCGCGCATTTGCTCTTTTTAAGGTTACAATGTCTTTTGGAATTTCTTTTGCGTCGTCATCTTTTGGTTCAACAGTATCATCTTCGTCCGGCCTTGTTGTATCCGTAATTTTATCCACTCCTTTCTGCACGTCTCTTGCTCGTCTGCCTTGCGGATCTTTAAGAAATAAACCACTTGTCGCTTCCGGACGAAACGGCCCACCTGTAAAGAGCCATACTATTGCGAGTATGAAAAGCACAAGGAAAAAATATTTAAGTTCTTTAACCGCGTCCATTGTTATATTTTACATCTTTTGATGAATTGGGCAAAAGTGAGACGAACGACCGGCGATTTTTATTCGGGTGATTATCCCGCCATCTTTCTTTTTGCATGGCTTGCCCGTTTGCCTGTAAACATTTTGCATGTTTTGAAATCGGCCTTTTTCGCCGGCGATATCGCGATAATCAGAGTTGGAACTGCCGCCGGCGCGGATAGCTTTTCTAAGTATCGGTTTTGTGGTTGTATAAATTTTTTTAATTTCTTGGTCGCTTAATTTGCTGATCTCTTTCGCCGGATGGATGCCTGCTTGCCACAAAATTTCATCGGCATAAATATTGCCAATACCGGCGACAAGCGACTGATCCAGAAGAAGCAGCTTGATTTTAAGAGAAGACGATCTTGCTGTTTTGTTTTTTATAATTTCCACAAACTTTTTATAAGTAAAGTTTTTATCAAAAGGATCCATGCCGATATTTTTTATATCTTCAAGTTCATCCAATTTTCCCGTTTCCCATACCAGCAATTTGGCAAATTTACGCGTATCGGAGAGGGCAAGCTGCTTGCCATCAGAAAGAGTGAACACCACATGAACAAATCTGTTGTAGGGATCGTTGCTAATGGGACCGCTTTCTTCGGCGAACGCTTTGCCGTTTTTTATGATCCATGAACCATACATTAGATGCCCCGTCATTTTCAAATGCGCCAATATTGTTTTGTTTTCAGATAAATTTATTAAAATATTTTTACCCTTTCTTTCCACGGATAAAATAGTTTTGTCTTTAACTTGTCTTCTGAAATCTTTAAAATCACCCTTGCGAAACAGGCTTTCGGTGTCCGTCCATACATTGGAAATTTTAAGCTTAAGGAGAAGCTTATTCATTCCATCTATGGTGGTTTGTACCTCTGGGAGTTCCGGCATATGTTTCAATCTTAAAAATAAAATCTAAAAATAAAAATTATTTCCCCAATATCCGTAGCGCTTCTTTGATGCGGGCGTTTACGCCGGAGGCATCATTAGAAATATTTTTAATGGCTTCGCGAATCTCACTATTGCCATAGCCTAGAGATTGCAGAGCTTGGAGCACATCTTCATCTTCCTTAAACATAATACTGGTGGCCGCGTCCATGGCGCCCATTTTATCTCTTAGTTCTACAACCACTCTTTCCGCTGTTTTTTTACCGATGCCTGACACTTTAGTAAGGTAGGAAATCTCTCCTGAGGCGATAGCCTTTTTAATAGTATCAACGGGGGCGGTAGAGAGTACGCCCAAGGCTGTTTTGGGGCCAATGCCGGAAATTTGAATCAGAACTTCAAAAAATTCCAACTCCGGATATTCTTTGAAGCCGTAAAGATCAAGAGCGTTCTCTCTCACACTTAGGTGTGTCCAAAGCTCTATCTTCTGAGTTTTTCCGGCCATGCTTAAGACTTCTGGTGGCGCGAAAACTTTGTAGCCAATTCCGCCGACATTAATTATCACAAATCTGTCTCCCCGCATTTTTACGTCTCCATTTAGAAAAGAAATCATATCTATATTATACAAATATTGCATTTTTATACTAATCTGCTAAGATATATTTTATGCCAATTATAAAATCAGCCAAAAAATCAATGAGACAAAGCGCCAGGCGCAGAGTCTTTAATGTTAAACGGGCGATCTCTATGAAGAAGGAAGTAAAGGTGGTAAAGAAACTTAAAGATAGCGGGGGTAAGGAAGAAGCTCAAAAACATTTATCTGTGGCGTATAAAGCAATAGATAAAGCGGCCAAAAGGGGAATTATAAAGAAAAACACCGCAAGCCGCAAAAAGTCTCGTCTCGCCAAGCTCTTGGTAAAATAAAAAACAAACCCGCCAGCGAGCGGGTTTGTTTTTTATGTTGTTTTACATTAGATTATATCTATGCCCTCGTCGTTCAACGGATAGGACGCAGCTTTGCGGAAGCTGTAATTGAGGTTCGATTCCTCACGAGGGCAAAAGCGTCAAGAAAAAGTGAACTGCTGCACTTTTTTAGCTTTTGACCAAAAACGAGTGGAACGGTGGAAAAGAAAATTTTTATTCATTTTGTTTAGTTGAATAAAATATTTAATAATCATAATTTCATAAATATGAATCAAAAAGGTTTTGCAAATATAATCTTGGTTGTAGTAATTGTCATACTCGTAGGTGCGGTTGGGTATTTTGTATTTATTAGAAAGTCGGTGTTAGTTGTGCAACAACTAACACCGACGCCGACGCAAGCGACAAATACGCCAAAATCTAATCCAACACCTCAACCCTCTAATCAATTAAATCTTTCGGCGCATACGAACTATAAGAAAATGGTCTCGGAAAGTTTTGATTATGGCAATAGTGAACAACAATTCGGAATTATCAGAATAGCTGGCGGAGCAGGTCCTTCATCTTTTACTACTGATAATAGGAATTATCTTTACATAACTGATACCCAAAATAATAGAGTGAAAATTTTAAACTCCGAAGGGAAACAAACATCAATAATCAACACAGTACCACTTGCAGATATTGCCGTAGATAATAATGGCGATATTTATGGTTATGTGTTTGGCTCCGGATCCCCGGGCGTGCATCTATACAAGTACGATGGTAGTGGTTCTTTGTTGGGTAAAATTGAAAACCCATCTGCTTTTTCTGAAATCTCTTCAAGTAATAATGTATATGGTAAGTTATATATATATGGCAACAAATTATACATTACTGACAATCAACAGAATAGCTACCTTGTTTCTTCAACAAGTGGAAATTTAGAATCTAAATCCGAAAAAGTAAATGGGGTTATTGGTAATAGCGGAAAAAGATACTACGTGGCAGTCAATTTCATTAGTCCAGAGGGTACTGTTATACCAGTTGAAAGCAGAAAGGGGCTAGTAGAAATAATCAATCAATCCGGCAACAAAGAAAAAATTATCACAATCGAAATAGACGGGTTACAAACCATAGCTTTCTTAGGCGAAGATCAAAGTGGCAATATCCATATACAAACAGAAACAAGAGATAAGACCGGCCTGAAATTGCAAGTTCATAAATATGATTCGACCGGCAACTTATTGACTACTCTTGATATTCGAAATGGTGATTACACTACTATTGGGATGGTAAAATTGCTTCATATTGATCAGACGGGTGATATCTGGCAAGTTGCGCCAGGAAAAAGTAATCTTTTGGTGAATAGATGGAGTACTACTTATTAAGCCACCAAAAAAACTTGAAATTGTCAAAGTTCATTATATAATTTGACTTTTTGTCCTTTTGGATGTAACTATTGAAATAGTTGAACTTGCATACTTCATTTCAATATTACTACTATACAAATACATTTATGAGCTTTGAATCACTCACACAACCTACGCCTCCGCAAGAGAAACAAGAACCAGTAGAGGAAAAGCTAGAAACTGGTAAGAAAGTTTTTGAGTTTTTAGACCGCACAAAGTTTTTGGATGTTAGAAAATCTGGCGAGCAATTTAATGAGTGGCTTCAAAAACTCTCTTACGAAGACTACACAAACTATCTCACTCGCTTGAATGGAATTTTGCGCGAAGTACCGATTAAAAAGCGCGCGGTGGACGGTAGTGGTGTTGAGATTTCTTTCGGCATTATGGGAGATATTTCATATCTGCCACCCGCCGCCGAACAAAAAGACGGACTGATGAGAGAAAGTTTTGACGCACTCAAACAAATACCAGACAATGAAGACCGTGCACTTTTAACATACTACGCACTTCAAGCTATTCATCCATATTCTGACGGAAATGGCAGAACTGGAAGATTGCTTCACGAAATAATTTCCGAGGATGGAAAAGAACTCACGGAAGAAAAACTTTCTGAACTTTTAGATCATGACAAAGATGGTCATGCTGGAACTGGAAAGGGACGAGATGTTTTCGCGGAAAAAGTTTTAGACGCTAATAGCGCTTACTATTACATTAACCGCGAAGTTGCTAAAGAAATTCTTGGCGATGATTTTTTCAAAGAGTTTGGAAAAATATATTATTCTGGTTATGTAGGTATTGGAAATGTACCAAAAGATATTGAAATATCACCAGAAGAAAGAGCTCTTGCTGAAAAAATCATTGGGGAGGGAGATGTTGCCAATTTTCCATTTAGAGGAATGGCTATATTAAAATTATTGCAGGAAAATGGAAAATTATTCGAGTACCAATTTATTGGTACTCGTCCTACTGGAGCAAATGAAGTTGTCCCAGAAGATGTTGGAAAACAATTTTTAGGAATTGATAATGATAAGTTTGAAGCTGAGCTAACAGCTGAAGATACTAAGCGACTTATTGAAATACATAAAGATATTAAAAATAGATTCATTAGAACTATGATTGATATTTTTAATAATCCAGATAATCATCTTTTGAAAACCAAGGACGGAAAAGATGTTCAGATTAAAGATGTGTTTCGTCGGTAAGGGAGCCATCCCCGCCGTTTTATAATTTCTCCTAAAAACGGCGGGGATTTGTGCGCGCAAAGGGTTGGCGTTGGCACGCACTCCGCGCGTACGATTGGGTTTCAAGCCACCACGCGCTCGGCGCGCGGGAAAGTCAATCGCTTCGCGATTGGAAAAAGGTTCGCGCAAAGGTTAATATTTCTGCAAAATTCATATTATTACAAACATAGTTTGTGATATAATTTAAGCATTCAACGGCTTAATCAACAAAATTATGAAATTTGAACAACCGCCAACGCGACAACATAACAATTGTTGGTTGGGACAATAAAAGAAATCTGCCAACAAAACGAATATATGAGTGAACCAGAAATAAAAATAAAACTGTCCTACATAGTGGGTCTTAAACCAGTTGTTTTAAAAGAACTTAAACAGCACGATTTTAAAATACTTGATGAGACTGATGATTCTGTATACGTCGAGTTTTCAGATGATATGTTTTCAAAGATTAAACACCTGAGGAGCGTTGCTCGTGCATACGTCGTTATTCAGAGTGACAAGTATCACCCGACATACCTATCAAACCACAAATCTGTTCTAGGGAACTTGATTGATATTATTCTTGAGGTCAATAAAAAATCTTTTAAAAGTTTTAGAATTAATTGCGCGGGAGCTGATTCGTCGGAAGTAAGAAGTATTGCTAAATATATAGAGGAAACATACGAGTTGGAAGAAAAAGAAGAGGCAGATTTAAAAATATATATTATTAAGCCTGAAGATACTTGGGAAATAGGCATTCAGATTACCCCTCGGCCATTATCAGTAAGGGACTACAAAGTGGTAAATATGAGCGGGGCAATGGATCCAACTATCGCTCATGCAGTCAATTCATTTTGCAATTTAGAGGAGGCAAGTTCCTATCTGAATGTGTTTTCTGGAAGTGCCACCCTCCTTATCGAAGCAGGGCAGTCATATCCCAACTTAGAGAACTTGATCGGATTTGATAATGACAAAAAACATTTATCTTTATCAATTCAGAATATCAAAAAAGCCGACTTGATAAAGAGGGTTAAGGTAAAGGAGGCAGATATTTTTTATAAGCCTGATTTCGGAAAATTTGATGCAATAGCATCAGATTTACCATTTGGAATGTTGATATCGAAAAACGAAGACCTTGAAAACCTATACAAAACCTTTGTTGAATACTGCGAGGTAAAACTGGAACCGAGGGGAAGATTGGTAGTCTATACCAGTGAGTATGAATTGATTGAATCGATACTCTCAAAATCACAATTTAAGATTATACAATCTTTACAATTAAAACTTATAACAAATGCAAATGCCTATTTGAGGCCAAAAATTATTGTTTGTGAATTAAAAAATTAGAATTATAGAGGAACTTGATTTAAAAGATTTATAATGATACGAGGATTAGAAAGTATCTTAACTAGAAATTGAAAATTGAGGTTTAACTTCTGTTGCAAGGCAACTAGAACTTCATCATGTGCGCGATTGAAGTAATGAGCGGTTCCTCAATCTTCTCTTCTTTTATATAGGAAATGAGATGGTCGCGCACTTGTTCCGGATCAGCATCGCCGAGCATTATGGTGATGTGATGGGAAAATTTTTTCTTCAGCGCGACAAGAAGTTCCTTTCTGTGAGGAGGGGCGTACTCTATCCAAAAATGATCCATACTTTCATAATCATATAATTTTTCTCCGATGAATATTCCGCGAGGATCAAGCGTAAAGGTTACGGTGCTCGGCTTTCTCGCGCCGTACATGGATATGGTGAAACCGGATATGGCGATGAGTATGGCAAAAAGAAAACTTTCCAAAATAAGCGCGGCCAGCATCATTGCCAGCGTGATAATACCAAGAACCCAAAACCAGTTTGAGCTTTTCTCGTGGTAGTGGTATTCCGGCGCGCGCCACGAAATTTTTTTAGGTTGGCTTTGCATTGAACTATACTTTAATGATAGCATAGTTTAGTAAACGGTAAACAGAAAAATGGACAAATTCTACATAACAACCCCCATATATTATGCCAGCGGCAAGCCTCACATCGGCCATGCCTTTTCCTTAATATACGCGGACGTGCTCGCGAGATGGCAAAAGAAGAAAGGTAAAAATGTTTTTTTTACCGCCGGCACGGATGAGCACGGCGCCAAGATCGCTCAGAAGGCGGAAGATGCCAAAATAAATCCGCAAGAGTTTGTGGATGAGCTGGCGGATATTTATACGGACACATGGCATGCTCTCGGCATAGAATACAGCGATTTTATAAGAACCACTTCAGCCAGGCACAAGAAAAGTGCGCAAGAATTTTTTAAAAAAATAGACGAGGCGGGCGATATCTACGAGGGAGAATATGAAGGCTTGTATTGCGTGGGTTGCGAAAACTTCGTGTTGGAGAGAAATTTAAAAGACGGGCTTTGTCCCGACCACAAGACCGTGCCGCAAAAGATTAAAGAGAAAAACTTTTTCTTTAATCTTAAAAAATATTTGCCGGAAGTTAAAGAGAAAATAATAAAAGGTGAAATAAAAATTTCGCCGGAGAGTCGGAAGAACGAAACCCTTTCTATAATAGAAAGCAATATCGGAGACTTTTCTGTTACCAGAGAAAGCGTGAAGTGGGGCATCCCGTTCTTAAGAAGTGATTTGTCGGCAGGAGAGCAAACAATTTATGTATGGGCTGAAGCGCTGGTTAATTATCTTACGGCGCTTGATTATCCTAACGGCGAAAAATTTAAAATCTTTTGGCCGCCGGATCTTCAGGTTATAGGAGCGGAAATAAATAAGTTTCACACCGTCTTCTGGCCGGCATTGCTCCTTGCCGCCAAATTGCCGCTCCCCAGAGAAATATTTATACACGGTCTTTTTACCATAGACGGACAGAAGATAAGTAAAACGATAGGCAACGTGATTGATCCGCTTGATCTCGTGGAGAAATTCGGCGCTGACGCCACGCGCTACTTGCTACTTTCACAGTTCCCGGCTGCCGAGCATGGTGACGTAAAAGCTGAAGAATTTGTCGCCAAGTACAATAGCGATTTGGCCAATGGCGCGGGCAATCTTCTTGAGAGGTCTTGCAAAATGATAAGTGATTATCGCGGCGGTAAAATAAAAAGTGAAATAAAAATTGATGGAGGGGTGGAAAAAATAATTACTGAGGCTGAAGAAAAATACGAAAAAAGTTTAAATGAACGAAATTTGTTTGAAGCTCTTGACGCGGTTTTTCATATTATAAAAACTCTTGACGTGTATATAAATGAGAAGAAGCCTTGGGAACTTAATAAAAAAGAAGATAAAAAATCTCAAGATAATTTGGATGAAATTTTAGCCACTTTGCTTGATGGGATTAAAAAAGTTTCAGACTTGTTGGAACCGTTTATGCCCGCTAAGATTAAGCAGGCCAAAGATTACATCGCGAAGCTTGAGAACGGTGAAATAAAAGAGGGAGACAGGCTCGGACTGTTTCCGAGGATGTAGAGTTATCCACAGATCTTTTGCTATTTAACTTTTGCGTGAAAGTGGTATTATTTTCTCAATTGATTATTATTGGTTAACTAATTTTATAACTTCCGGTTTTGTAAAATAGAAGTTATAAAATAAAAATTAAATAAGATGGTTCCTAAAAAAGTTTTCTTCACCAAGGGTGTGGGCAGACATAAAGATTATTTGCAGTCTTTTGAGCTGGCGCTTCGCGATGCCGGCATAGAGACTCAAAATTTAGTTACGGTGTCCAGCATCTTTCCTCCGGGATGCAAGCGTATTGCTAAAGCTGAAGGTGTTAAGTATATGAAGCCGGGCTCCATTCGCTTTTGCGTAATGAGTCGCAATGCCACTGATGAGCCAAACAGACTTATAGCCGCCTCGGTGGGCTTAGCCATACCGAGAGACAATAATCAATACGGCTATCTTAGCGAGCATCATTCTTTCGGTGAAACGGAAGAGAAGGCGGGCGAGTATGCCGAAGATCTTGCCGCCACCATGCTTGCTAGCACACTTGGCGTGGACTTTGATCCGGACAAAGCTTGGGATGAGAGAGAAAAGTTATACAAATCAAGCGGTAAGTTTATTACCGCCAACAACATCACTCAATCGGCTCAAGGACACAAAGGTGGCATCTGGACCACGGTGATAGCCGCCGCCGTTTTCGTGCTTGAAGGGGAGAATCTTTAAGAAGTAATGGACACAAATTCAAAACAAAAAGGCCTGCGCTAAGCACAGGCCTTTTAAATTATTGTTTAAACAATAATTTTTATTTTTTTCAGTGAGCAGTTTTCTCTGCAGTGGAAACAGCCTAATTCCATTTCAACCGTTTTGCCGAAAATAATTTGGCCAAACGCGGTCCTTTCTTTTCTCGCTGCCTTTTTAATTTCTTTGGCCAACAAGATCTGTGTTTTTAGACAACAAATTTCATTGTTCACAATATGGCAAAATGTGTCCCATATTGTTGGTTCAACCGATTCACGAAACGAAGTGAATCTCCACCAAGCTTCCATGTAATGCTCCTCTATTTTTGGAGCATAAGAAATGATGGGTATTAATTTCTCTCCTATGTCGTTAAAGAAAATAAAGGCGTTGTTGCAGAGTTTATCGTAATAATCCGTATCATCGCTCGGGTCATAGAAAAATGTCGGATAACACATTGCCACTCTCCTTATCTAAAATTTTTGGAATTGTTAAGTAACAGATTATATTTGAGCATTAAACAAATAAAAAGTCAAATTTTTAAATTTGCGGGCGGTGAAGGAGGGGGTTGTGTTTTGCGTCAGCTTTGTTAAGATAAGAGACATAATATCGTGTGTGAGTGAATCTGTAGTCAGCGGATTTTAATACTAAAAAATAATTAATAATAAAATATATGCAAAGAAAAAAATTACTTATGGTCATTATCGGAGTTTGCGCGGTTGCCGCCGGCGCGTGGTTCTTTTTCTTGAACGGAAAAATATCGCCGCAAAACGGCAAAGCCGAACTTTCCGCCGCGGTTGTCCGTGTTAATGGCGAAGAGATCGCGCGCGCTAAACTGGAAGATGCTGAGGCGAAAATCGCCATGGGGCAAGGAATTGATGTGGCATCGCTTGATGCCGCGAGTCTCAAGCAGTTGGAAACGCAAGCACTTGACGCGCTTATCGCCAATGCCTTAATTCAGCAGGCTGTCGCGAGTTCCGGTATTGCGGCAACGGGAGCAGAAATTGACGCTCAAATGACGATAATTAAGAGTCAGTTTCAAGATGACTCGCAATTTAAAGGAGCGCTTTTAGAGCAGAAACTTTCCGAATCTGATTTGCGCTCGCAAGTGGCAGGGAGACTGGCGCAGCAAATGTATCTTGAGCAAGCGGTGGATATCGCGTCAATAACGGTTTCAGACGAGGAAGTGAACGCGCTCTATAATCAGGCCGCGGTATCGGAAAATGTCCCGCCGCTTGAAGATGTGCGAGGTCAGATTGAATCATTTATTGTCGGCCAGAAACAGCAAGAAATTATCACGGCGCATGTTCAGAAGCTGCGCGCGGCTGCCAGCATTGAGATTTTGATATAATTTTCTAAACCAAAAATTAAGAAGAAGTAAAACCGCTTTTTTCAAAATGTTGATAGTCTTTTACTGTTTGCCATTCTCCGCCCCAGTGCCAACCCGCTTCTTTAAAAATTTTTACCACAATACCGTCGGAGGTAATGGTGCCTGCCGTTGTGTGGTCATAAGAGGAAAGAGCCGGATGTATTGAGCCATCTTTCGCTATATACGGATTCTGTATTGGATTTATGTCTATGGCGGAACCGTAGGAATGACTGGATAGTCTTTCTGTGCCGTAAATTTTTCTGTAATTAAACGCGGAAGTGTTGTTGTCTTTCATTGATTTATCGTCAGACCAGTCGTATTCGCAAATTGGTATGATCTTTGCGATTGGGAATTTGGCGATAAAAAGCTTTTTAAAGATATCTTTTGTTTCATCGGTCAGATTCTTATGTGTTACCAATTGTCCGATGCAATTTTCGCCACCGAAAGAAAAATAAGGCACATCAATAATCTCCAGAGAGTCTTTTATCTTCTTCGGTATCTCTTTGCCTTTTAACGCTTCGGCTAGTGTCATAGTTTGATTCATATTTTTTTGAAAGAGGGCGGGAATGTTTTTCATTCCCGCGAAGAGTGCTATTTATATGGATTAAATTTTCCTCTTAATTTTTCCAGCGGTAGCAATTGCTCCTCCGCCGCATTGGTCAGGGATGTTGAAAAAAACGGAACTCGTGGCAGCCCTTCGCTTGCATACTCCCTGATTTCCAATAGCCACCCGGAATACCAGAACTGATTTTTCTCAGTGTTCACGCACTTACCGTACCGCGTGGCGTGGATTTGGAACAGGCGATCATGCTTATTTCCAAAATTACCCGCCCCATTAAAAACAACCAATTCTCCGACTTGAAACAATGATTTTGGTCTTCCCATATTAACCTCCTTTGAAAAAGTTGATATTAAGCCCTCTTTTAAAAAAATATTTAAAAGTAAAAGAACAACATAAAACTGACTCAATTTTACTTATTTTTTAATAATCATGCAAACTGTTGCCATATATCCCTTTGCCCCTTAAAATAGTAGAATAAAGTTAGTTTTTGCGACTTAAATTTTTTATATTAATATTTAACAAAATAACTATGAATTACTATCTATCAGTTTTAAAAAAGTACGCTGTATTCAGCGGCCGCGCTCGCAGGGCGGAATATTGGTATTTTGTCTTATTCAATATTATCATAGCCCTTGGTCTTGGTTTATTTGAATGGTTTTCAGGAATAGCTTCTGGAACAGATGGAAGTGTACTGGTAAGTATTTACCAGTTAGCCATATTAATTCCGTCTATAGCTGTAGGTGTTCGTAGGATGCACGATGTAAACAAAAGCAGCTGGTTTATCTTAATTCCAATTTATAATCTTATTTTAGCAGTTACCGACGGAACTAAAGGCGACAATAAATATGGCCATGATCCAAAGGCAGTGGAATAATGCCTCTTAGATCTTGATTAATGGTAGTATCATTTTTTAAAAAACATATTTTCCCCAATCCTCCGCTGCGAATCGGAAAAAAAAATGGAAAGGAAATTTTGGTTTTGCTTCGTCGCTTCAGACTACGAAATGAGCTATTTCTATTTTATCACTTTAGGTGATACCTTGTCGCTCTTTTCTCCGTCCTCACGGCGAGACGAGGCGCTTCCTCTCGGCGTTTGGTGGTAGCTCTAAACTTTTGTGGCTTCGTTCACTGGTCGTGGTAATTCTTTAAATATGGATTGTGCTAGGCACAAATAAACCTGTATGTGCTTGACCCACCCTCCCGTTCGCGCACAAATCCCCGCCGTTTTTAGGAGATATTATAAAAACGGCGGGGGCTGGCTCCCGTGTTTCGTAATTTAATTTCGAAGATAGAATTGATATGTATAGCTGCTCGCGGTTGGCCCACCCCAATTTCCAACCTGAGTACAACCAGAAGAGCCTTGCGACTCGTTCACGGCACCAAGAAGGTACTGCTGTCCGTCACTCCAATACGCATAAAATTGTGCGCCGCCACATCCACTCCCAACATAAGTGTTTCTTCCCGGGTCATAAGCCACAGTTGGAATATCACCGTCAATTATGAGAGCGCCAAGCGGATTGCAAGAGAGATCAGTCGTTTGTTGATTCACCCAGCAATCACGATCACTTCCTGCTCCGCCAACCGGGTACGCGTTTTTGTTGGAATAATAAAGTTCAAGCGCAGTTCGGATAATGCTGAGGTCAGATTGGCGACGTGCGTCACGCGCTTTAACGCGCGCGGTGTTAAGACTTGCCAAAACTACGGAGGACAATATCCCAATAATTGCAATAACAACAAGTAATTCTATAAGTGTAAATCCTTTTGCATTTTTCATAAATTTATCCAGGAACGGTGAGCGATGTTCCGTGAGGAATTGGACCTCGAGCTTTTGAACCGCCCGACATGACAAAAAAGAAAACTATAACAATCGCCACCGCCACAAACCCAAGCAAAACATAACCCGCCTGTTTTTCGTCCTTGATATAGCCGCCAGAATACTTCATCACCAATTGGATGATTATAGGAGTGTCGGAGTAATACGGACGGACATATTGCTGTTCACCTTTAAATTTTACGCGACTGCTTGAATCGTCAAGCGCGTGGCTTAAATCTATTCCTTTGTTGTCTTCGTTATTTTGATCCATACTGTTTATAAAAGTTTTGTTGTGGTTTGGTTTTCCACAATCATCTTTATTTTATCACTATTACCCCCCCCCCTGCAAGACATCGTAATGTTACGTGTGTAAAAATAATGGCGAGCGAGTAAATTCGTTTAATATTAATTCCCCTCCACAAACACCGGAATATCTTTTAGAGTTATCGTCACTTTTCCTCCGCTCACAGTCTTTGTTTCAGTGTTAAATGCGGTGCTGTAATCCGTCACCTCTTTGCCTGACTCATATTTTGGTATTGATTCAGTAACCTTCACTTGATTTGAGGTTATGCTAGAAATCGTCGCTTGCTTGCTTCCACTGTTGTCATTCCATGCTACCCAGATTGGCTTATTGTTTTTGGTAAATTTGTAAATATATATGCCGTCTTTTTCTTGGATTGTTTGAATATTATTCCAATCTGAGCCGTCCAAAACTTCCACCATTTTTTTGTAGGTGTAGTAGGCGAGTTTTTTCGAAGAATCGCCGTCGTTGTCAGGATTGTTTATTAATCCGTAATAATCAAAGACGCTGCTGCCTTCAGGAATGGAAGGAGCATCCGGACGAGTGGCGCCGGTTGATCCAAAATTATGCCTTTCATAAACCAGATTCCAGAATATCTTATCTATCCCTTGACTTATACTGTAAATATAATATTTTAAAAGCCCTGTTGCTTGTTGTGCTTGAGTCTGAGATTTTAATCCGGGGCTATAATTATATTTTGGGTTGGGACTCCCATCGTGAGTTGCTGTTTCTATAAATATCAATTTATTATTAATATTCACGCCGTTGTCGGAAAATATTTTGGAATAGATATTCAATTTAGTTACAATTTCTTTATAGTCGCTGGCATTGGCGCTGTGTTGTTTAAATTCAAATACATCAAAATAACTTCCGGCTCCGGCAGAAAGAGCGTCTTTAAGAAAATCAGCTGCTCCACCAGGCATTTCTGTAGCACCCACCCCTACTCCGCCTAATCCTCCGAAAACCACATAACAATCGGGACATTCTTCTTTCACAATAGTATAAGCCTCTTTTAAGTCAGTGGCGTATTCTTTCGCATATCCTTTCCAACCCGTTGGTGGCGTCAGCCCGTTTGGCTCGGTACCGAATTCCCAATATTTTATGGTGTCTTTATACTGGTTGATAGTTGAACGTATAGAATCTTTGCATTTTTGATCAGAAGTATAGGGCGGGGTTTTCCCCGTACACATTATACGTGAATAAATATTGGCTCCACTCTTTGAAATCTCATTGATATTGTCACCACGAGGCATCTCCTCTACCCACACCCCAATATCTTTAAGGATGCTATTGATATCGGTTTTCGAAACAGACTTCAAAGGATTTTGGGCACTTAATGTTTCGTAGGGACCAAAGATCCCAAACGGTGAATCCCAATTGATTTGCTCAGTATTGGTCGGTTGTTGCCCCGTTGGTGATGGTGCTTGAGCTGACGGAGCAACTGTTTGTCCTTCGCAATCCTGCGGACATAAATTCAGATCTGCTTTTTCCGCCGGTCCGCACACGCCATCTCCACAACTACCCTGCTGGACTTGCTGATTTGACTGTTTTGAATAATACAAAACCCCGCCGACAATTCCGCCAAGGACAACCACTCCGACGAGGATTGAGAGGATTATTTGAATAGGGGTGAAGCCTGATTGATTTTTATACATATTTTTAATTAATTTTTAATATTCCACCTCTAAATATTTAGGCGCATTAACCGCCTGCAAAGTTATCGTTTTGCTTGCAGTAATATTTGAGACATTGCCGTCTATGTCTGTAAGAGTAACCGACTTGGGGGTTTTGCTTAAATTCAATGTATAATTTACCGTTTCGTTATCTAATGAAATTGATTTTCCGGAAACATATTTGAATGGCTTAAAGAATATATACAACTCTTTGTTGTCGCCCTGTTTGAATTTCTCAACCCAAACATCATCTTTCCCGAAATCTCCGCTGATTTTTGAACTGTAGTTATAAACATGTATAACCACACCCTATTCTGGACTCCGAAGGCATTTTAACAGTTATTGGTATTTTATTCAACGACATCATAAATTGTATCGGAGAAAGTTTGTTTTGGAAAGCGCAGTGGACCCTTTCGGTATTGTAAAAAATCAGATAATCAATAAGTCTGTTATTAAACTTATCGGGGGTAAGCAACAGAAAAGAATGGTAATCAATGAATTCGTCTTGAATAGTCCGGTTGAATCGTTCTAAATGGGCGTTCATTTTCGGGGTCTTGGGATAGGTATGAAAATGAACCATGCGCAAACGCCTTAATTCCGCGTCAAAATGTTTTTTAAACTCCGAACCGTTATCGGTTAAAACGTAAAGGAATTGATAAGAAAAAGGAAATACTTTAACGCATAAGTCAAAAAATTCTTTGGCAGCCGATGAAGCATGCGATTTAGTTGCCCATGCAAAGCTAAAACGGGTATAAATATCTTCAAAGGTAATCACGTATCTCCGGCAGCCGTTAACGAATCGTTCTACGGTGTCTAGGGCGACTAAATGGCCGGGATATAAAGGCTTAAAATCCTTAGGTTTTCTCAATACTTTTTGACGATTAACCTTCTTGATTTTTCCGAAATGGGATACTTTTTGAGGAAAAGTTCTCAAACCGCCGCAATCTTTAATAATTCTTCCGATGGTTATCGGCTTGGGACATTTAAAATTATTAGAACCGCAGAATTTTAAAAGCAGTGGATATAGTTTCTTTTCGCCTAAATTAGGATGGACTTCCCGCGATCTTAATCTCTTGATCTCGTTTTTTACTTCATCCGGCCACAAACGTTTTCGTTTAGTTTGCGGTTCTCGGGATTTTTCATTCAATGCTTCTATTTTCTTACCGCCTTTTATCCATTGATCTTTCCATGAGTAGTATGTTGACCTTTTTTTATCAGGGAAAGCGTCTAATGTAGCCTCAAGACCATACTTTTCCCAGAATATAAGTGTTCTGGTCTTTTCTTTGGCTTTTGCTGTAATCATATACCGGTATCTTATCGCATCATTGTATACGGTCAAAAATCCTTTAACACCGGTATATTTACAATGAATATGATTAAAAAACTCCATAAGGTTTACGACCTTATGGAGTCCAGGATGTATGTGAGGTTATGCATGGTATGATGTGTTGTTTGATAATATTTAACTGCAATTTTTATACAATTTTGGGGGAGAAAAATAATTTTCGTAAAAAAAATGACATTAAAAAGTGCGTTATTGGTCGGCTTTTATATTAACTCGTTCTACGATTAGTGGATATAGTAATATATAGTTTGACATTTATTACTTCACAAAAGAATTATTATTGAGCGGAGTTTATAAAGTAAAAAAGGGATGAGAAGAAATAAAAAAATAAGTTAGGATCAGCGGATGTTTTCTTAAAGTTCATTCATTCGGCAGAAAAGGATGAAAGATTCATTGAAGCATTTTTTGCACAAGTAGCAATAATTTATGGAATATTGAGAGTATGGATTATCGGTAAATTAGACATTCGGGAGGATACGGAAAATAAATATAGGGTAGTTAGAATAATTTCGGTTGGTAATTTGTTCATTTACAAGTAAATTTAGGCTTTAATCTAGCGCAAGCAATTGACCATTTATGCCATGATTTCGAAGTTTTAGTTGTTTTAGTTTTTTCTCTTACAAAACTATTAACCGATTCCATCACATTAACCGTTGTTGGTAAATTCAATTCGGGATAGTTTAAATATGCTCTAAATTCAGGCAAGCGTCTTAGAAAGTCTTTGACTATCATTCTCATGGCTTCAGGACAACCTTCTTCCCAAGTTAATAATGCCAACCGTTTGCAAAGAATATTTAATCTGCGCGTTGATGTCTCAACCAAAGCCTGTTTAACCAAAAAGTATATTTCTTGCCGAACAATCCTGCCGTGCGTTGAAGCTCTCTTGCCGCGTCTTTTTTGCAACGCGCTAAGTAAATGAAAGTGGCAACGTTGGATGATCCAATTATTGCGGAATGCGATGGTTTCAATACCCCTAATTCCATCTGAAACAAGGGTAATTACGCGTTTTTTAATTCCTAACGGCAATTGATCAAATATTTTATCCCAAGTAGTGGCATTCTCCTTGCCTTGTTTAAGAATGGGGTCGAGGATAACGACTGATTTTGAATCAACGGATTTAATAGCCAGGAAATACAGCGTCCAAAGTTCCTTTTTGAAATAATGCCATTCGGCATCAATTATTAAAATCAATTTTGAACCCTTGACTCTGATAATTCTTTTCTCGTCAACAATCCGATTCAAGTTTTTGGCGAATCGCTTATAAATAGCGCCTTCTGATAGTTTAGAATGTAAAGCGATTTGTTTTACACTAAATCCGTGCTTAAACATTTTTTTCAGATAGCCGCATTGTTTACGAGAAGGTTTTGGTCCTCGCTTAGCGGGATAAACTCGCCATGTTTTTTTACAGACAACGCATTGCCTGCGTTTAACGCCAAAACGAATTATTTTAGCGCCACAGCATCTACTTTTCTTATGTAATAACTTCATACATAAGAAAAGTATCAGAAAAAGTCTAAATTTACTTGTAAATGAGCTGAAATTCTAAATATCTACCAACCGAAATTATTCCATCATCCCCCAAATTCAAATATATAAATCTCTGCTTTTGGAGTTTCTGATGATTGGCTGGGATACTGAGGGCCTTGCCCACCTGAAAATCCAACATAAATCCTGTCGTCTGTAATCTCAAGGGCTGATTTTCCCTCTTCTTCCTTGATTATTTTAGACAACAGAAGATTGAAATTTGAATCGTAAATATTTAAGGGAGCGACAAAAGGCTTCCCCTTTCTATAGGTTACCAAGAAGAGTCCTTTATAGATTTTAAATCCTGTGATAAATGTTTCTATATCATCGTGATTTTCTGAAAGGTTTTTATATTTTACTATTTTCCAATCTTTATCAAATTGCACCAAAAGCAAATCGGAGGGGGTAGTCATATCAATAGCATAAGAACCACTTTTGGATGTGGTTGGCGCTATCATGTAATAATATCCATTAGAGTAATACGCGCTTGCTTGTCTCGCATTACCTTCAGCGCCGGCCAAATCTGATAAATTAAGATCAAATTGAGAAAGTTTTGTTTTCAGATCATTAGTAAATTCCCTGACTCTGTAAATCGTTGGGGTTCCGATAGATGATGATTCTTGATATATTCTGGTGATTACAAAAATAGAATTTGGAGCTACTAAAGCTATTGGATCATTGAGTACTTCGTCGCCAACTTCTTCTTTTCTCCATGCTGGCGCCGTAACGATCGGTTCTGATGTATAAGCCACTCTTTCAAAATTATCATTTAAAGTGTATTTTGCCCCGAAAAGATTGGCGACGGAACCATCGGTCTGCTCATAAAAAGCATAGAGATATTTACCGTCCGAAGCAACTCTAATATCTGTAGGCATGCCATATTTGGTCGATGTTTCAACCAATTTTTTATAAACTATTTCTTTATCCATATCTTTATCATAAATCCTGACTGAAAAAGATGGAGTATGTTTTGTCGATATATCGCGATAAACGACAAAAAGATGGTCTCGGGTTGCAACAACCTCGGGTCTTGCTCCATTTACAATTTCCACCTTCTTTAAAAGACTCAAATTAGAAATTTTGGAAATGGTTTGATCTTCTTCTTGTTCAGGCGATTCTGTAAATTTTTTACCATCGGGCGTTGTGCATTGAGGAGGATAGGTTTGCAAAACAGGATAACCGGCATTGGCACAGTCTTTAAAGTTTGTTATTTGTTCCACTTGCGGCTCGGGCAAATCAGATTTCTGCAAAATAAAAAATGCGCCGATACCTGCGGCAATAATTAAGATTACAACAATTAGAATGATTAGTTTGTTCATGTTATTAAATCCTCAATCGGAACATTTAACGCTTTTGCATATCATAAACTTTTTTCTGAAGTCTTTCAACCTCTTTACGCAAAACAAGAGGATTGAGCTTTTTGTGTTCCGTCTCTAATTTCGCTTTTAGCTCTCTTGAAATAGTTTTCTTTTCCTTTTAGAAGAAAAATTGGCGGAGGCGGTGAGATTCGAACTCACGGTGCCTTGCGACACTCCTGTTTTCAAGACAGGTGCACTAGACCACTATGCGACGCCTCCAGATTTTATTTTTTCAATAATTTAAAATATTCTTCTCTTAAGATTCTGGCCGTTTTTAAATTATTTATAATGATAAAAACTTGAACTTCTTTTGCTTTTGGAATTACAACAGGGCGATTGTATCCTGATTTTATATAAATTAAATGATCGCCCTCGATTCTATTTAGCACCCAGCCACTATGCTCAAAAACTTTAGCCAGTTTTTTCCAATGAGTCGGATTAATCTTTGGCATCTCAGACTTTCATTTCTAAAGAAGAAAACGAAATAGCGGGTGTCAGCCATTCTTTTTCTTTTTTAATAAAACCAGCCTCTTTCATTACATGATTTAATGTGCCGATTTCTTTAGTGGTTTCAATGAAAAGACGAATAGCCTCCTTAAGCATATTTGCCGCATCTTCTTGCGTTTTACCTTGCGATGCGACATCAAGTTCCGGATTGTAGGCAATATAATACTTGCCATCCTTCCAAATTTTTGATGTCAAAAAAAGCTTCATATATGTTTTATGTAAAAATAATTGTTTTTAAGCCAAAAGTCAATGCAAGGAACTTTCTTTCTACTCGTGTCTGCCTGTCTGCTTAACATTTTTGCGGCCTTCTCTTGATATAAATTGTTCCAAATGAGTGCCGGTGTTTCTGGCCGCGGCTTTTTTATCTATTTGAACAGGGCGGATTTTCTTGATGCCGCGGCTGCCATGAGCGACTTTTTTTGTTTTTGAAGCGTGGAGGTATTTGCTCTTTTTGTGTGTCGCGCGTTTGATGGTTGCGGCAGGTTTTTCTTTATGTAAATGAATGCCTTGTTTAACGCAAGTGGCGCATATTTTGTATCTCTTGCCACTTAAGAAAGTAGCCCACTGTAAGTTTGGGTATTTTCTTTTGGTTTTTGTGGGGTTGTATTTACCGCGAAGCAAGTTTCTCTTGCCGGCCATAATTGTGCCTTTTTCGCATGATGGACAGTATTTCATAAATTAAAATATCAAATTTAAAAATAAGAACCTAAGAAATTCTTTAAATAATCACCATGGTATGCTAACATATAGAGCATATATATGCAAGAGTTAAGCATAATTTTTGGTATTGCCATTCTTATCCTATCCGTGGTGGTGCATGAGGTTTCTCATGGCTACGCCGCGTATCTGATGGGAGATCATACTGCTAAAAGAGCGGGTCGTCTTACTATGAATCCGCTTGCTCACCTTGATTTTACCGGTTCTATTATAGTACCTCTGCTTTTAGTGCTTTTGCCGGGGAACTTCGTCTTCGGGTGGGCTAAACCGGTGCCATATAATCCGTATAATCTTAAAAATCAAAAATGGGGGCCGGCTATCGTGGCCGCTGCCGGCCCGCTTTCCAACTTCGCCTTGGCCGCCTTTTTCGGTTTATTATCTATCTTGTTGCCTTTGGCTGCTTCTTTAAAGACCGGCATTGCCGTGGGCACCATCTCCACCTTCAGTCTGACGGGAGGCGATTTCTATATTTCCCTTTATTCTTTTTTCACCATGATTGTATGGATAAACATTTTTCTGGGTATTTTTAATCTGGTGCCTATTCCGCCTTTGGATGGTTCCAAGGTGCTTTTTTCTGTTTTGCCATATAGATGGAGAAACATCCAGTTTACCTTGGAGAGATACGGACTTTTTGCCTTGATATTCTTTATTTTCTTTTTCGCCAGCTATTTGGTGCCGTTGGCTCTAATTATGTTCCGTTTATTTACCGGATTATTTTAAAGCGCAAAGCAAAAAATTTGACTTAATTTTTATTTCTGCTATTCTCTTATCTGTGGCAACAGTAAATCAACTAGTAAAAAAAGGGAGAAAGAAGATAACGGCCAAACAAAAAGCGGCCGGTCTTACTTTTGGCTTTAATTCTCTTAGAAACAGACCGGTAAAATATGCTTCGCCGTTTAAGCGAGGAATTTGTCTTAAGGTTACGACCCAAACTCCTAAAAAACCAAACTCAGCTCTTAGAAAAGTGGCCAGAGTGCGTCTCACAAACGGTATGGAAGTAACAGCCTATATCCCAGGAGAAGGTCATAATTTGCAAGAACACTCAGTGGTGCTTCTTCGTGGCGGCAGGGTAAAGGATTTGCCCGGCGTAAGATATCATATAGTGAGAGGTATGCTTGATACCACCGGAGTGCAAAACAGGAAACAACAAAGAAGCAAATATGGGGCTAAAAAACCCAAATAATAGTGAAATGTATTTTTGAGATAGAAATGTATGCGAAAAAAGATAAAAAATAAAAAAATAATAAAGCCGGATTTCGTTTATGACTCAGTTTTAGTTGAGAAGCTTGTTAATTATGTGATGAAAGAAGGAAAAAAGAATGTAGCCAGAAAGATTGTTTATGGAACACTGGACGAAATAAAGAAAAAAATGAAAACAGAAAAGCCTTTGGAAGTGCTTGAATTGGCTATAAAAAACGCTTCTCCCGATGTGGAAGTGCGATCAAGAAGAATCGGTGGCGCCAACTATCAGGTGCCGAGAGAAGTAAGGCCGGAGAGAAAAATGGCCTTATCTGTAAGATGGATTTTGGAAGGTGCCAGAGGCAAGGACGGCGCCGATATGATAAGCAGACTTAGCGAAGAATTAATCGCCGCTTCCAAGAATGAAGGAATGGCGGTGAAGAAGAAGGAGAATACGCACAAGATGGCCGAGGCCAACAGAGCTTTCGCACACTTTGCGTGGTAGGTTCGCTAAAGTTATGAGAGAATATCCTATAGAAAAAACAAGAGACATTGGCATTATTGCTCATATAGATGCCGGTAAAACAACTTTCTCGGAAAGAGTGCTTTTTTATACCGGCGTTTCTCATAAGATAGGCGAAGTGCATGAAGGAGAGGCCGTTATGGATTGGATGGAGCAAGAAAGAGAAAGAGGTATCACCATCACCGCCGCCGCCACCGCCTGCACGTGGTTGCCCACTTATAGAAACGGAGACAAAAACTATCAATACAGAATAAACCTTATAGATACCCCCGGCCACGTGGACTTTACCGTGGAAGTGGAGAGATCTTTGCGCGTTTTAGACGGCGCCGTGGTGGTGTTTGACGGCGTATCCGGCGTAGAGCCTCAATCGGAAACTGTTTGGAGACAGGCCGATAAATATGAAGTGCCGAGAATTTGCTTTGTAAACAAGTTAGACAGAACGGGTGCCAGCTTTGACTTTAGCTTCAAAACTATTTTGGAAAGACTTACCAAGAATGCCGTGAAGGCGCAGCTACCCATAGGGCAGGAGGATGAATTTTTCGGCATCGTGGATCTTCTTTTAAAGAAGGCTTTTAAGTTTGAAGGCGCGGCCGGCGAGCAGATAGTGGAGATTGAAATTCCGGCCAATATGATTACCGATGTGGATAAGTGCAGGGCGGAGCTTTTGGAAAAAATCGTGGAAAACGATGACGCTTTGATGGAAAAATATCTTGCCGGTGAAGAAATTCCGGTGGACGATCTTAAAGTTTCTCTTAGAAAATCGGTTATTGATTATAAAATTGTGCCGGTATTTTGCGGTAGCGCTCTTAAAAATAAAGGTGTGCAGTTCGTGCTTAACGCCGTGGTGGAATATTTGCCAGCGCCTTCCGACTTGCCGGCGGTAAGGGGGGAAGATACCAAAACCGGCCAAGAAATACTTGTAAATCACACTGACGATGAGCCGCTTGCCGCCATCGCTTTCAAACTCCAGACGGATCCTTTCGTTGGTCAGCTCATATATACCAGAGTCTATTCAGGCAGGCTTGAATCAGGTTCTTATGTTCTCAACACTTCCACTGGCAACAAAGAAAGAGTAGGCAGAATCTTGCGTATGCATGCAAATTCAAGAGAAGAAATAAAAGAAATAAACGCCGGAGATATTGCCGCTATCGTCGGTCTCAAGGATACGAGAACCGGACATACTCTTTGCTCTCCCGACAGACCGGTAATTCTTGAAAATATTACTTTCCCTGAACCGGTAGTTTCTCTTAAAGTTGAACCTAAAACAAAGCAAGATCAAGAGAGAATGGGTATTGCTCTCAGAGCGTTGTCTGATGAAGATCCTACCTTTAAGATTAAATCCGATTCCGAGACGATGGAAACGATTATTTCCGGCATGGGCGAATTGCATCTTGAGGTTTTAGTGGACAGAATGAAGAGAGAATTTAAGGTGGAAGTAAATGTTGGCAGACCGCAGGTGGCTTATAAAGAAACAATTTCCGGCGAAGCTGAAGCTGAAGGTAAATATATCAAACAATCAGGCGGAAGAGGTCAATACGGTCATGCCAGAATCAGAGTTAAGCCGCTTGAGAGAGGCAAGGGTTTTGAGTTTATAAATTCAATCAGAGGCGGCGCTATTCCGCAAGAGTTCATCAATCCTATTGAAAAAGGCGTAAAAGAGGCTATGGAGAAAGGTGTGGTGGCCGGTTTCCCATTGGTGGATTTGGCGGTGGAACTTTATGATGGTTCTTACCACGATGTGGATTCATCTGAAGCCGCTTTCAAAGTGGCCGGCTCCATGGCGCTTCAAGAAGCCGTTAAAAGAGCCAAGCCTGTCATATTGGAGCCGGTTATGAAAGTGGAAGTAATGGCGCCGGAGAAATTCTTAGGTGATATTACCGGCAGTTTGAACTCCAAACGAGGTCAGATAGAAAACATGACAGACAGAAGCGGATTAAAAGTGGTAGAAGCCAAAGTGCCGCTTTCGGAAATGTTTAATTACACCACGTCTCTAAGATCTATGACGGAAGGCCGCGGCAACTCCACTATGGAATTTGATCACTATGCCATCGTGCCAAACAACGTGGCTCAAGCTATAGCGGAAGGGAAGAAGTAGGCCGGCATTATCTAAAATTTTATAAAGGGACTTATGGAAAAAGAAAACAACCGCCACTTGGAGACTCAATCTCCAAGTGAAGACAATGGTGAAAGACTTATGTCCGAAGAGGTTCTTGATGATGATTTAGAGCTAGAAAGCGGTGTAGATATAGATAAGTTGCCTATTTGACTTTAAATGAGAAATGGAGTATAAAATACGAGGTTTTGAACCTTGTATTTTATTGTAGGGATTTTTTTAGGAGGGTTGAAAGATGATTCTTGATGATGATTTTGAAGGAGATTTGTATGAGGCAGAAGAGAAAATTTTGCCGGCAATACTAAAAGAAATTTGCCGGGAATGCGAGAGAAATATTGACCGGTCTGAAGTTGAACCTCAGATTAAAGATAAACTTGCCAAAGGAGATGTAGTCACGGGTGAAAGTCTTTGCCTAGACTGCCTCTTACTGGAGGCGCTCTCGTAAAACTCGTAAAACAATCCCATACTTTCTTAAGAAAGTATGGGATTTGACATTTTTAAGGGCTTGCTATAGTATGTACATAATGCGCTTAAAGCGTTTTTATTGTTTATTTAATCAAAAAATAAAGTCGAATCTAAAAATTATTAAATAATTGTTAATTGCCACCGCGATCATTAAAAACGGTCTTCGGCGGCAAATTTAAAAAAAATGGCAGAAAAATTTGATAGGTCAAAGCCGCACGTAAACGTCGGCACAATCGGTCACGTTGACCACGGTAAAACCACTCTTACCGCCGGTATTTTGAATGTTGTAAATCTTACCGGAGGCAAGGCTAAGGTGGAAAAAATAGATGAAATAGACAAAGCCCCTGAAGAAAAAGCCAGAGGTATTACTATTTCTCTTCATCATAGCGAATACGAAACAGCTAAGAGACACTATGCTCACATAGATGCCCCGGGTCACGCTGATTATATTAAAAACATGATCACCGGAGCCGCCCAAATGGACGGAGCCGTGCTTGTGGTAGCCGCCACGGACGGTGTGATGCCGCAAACCAGAGAGCACATTCTTCTTGCCAGACAGGTGGGTGTGCCTTCTATCGTTGTTTTCTTGAATAAGGTGGACATGGTAGACGATAAAGAACTTATAGACTTAGTAGAGGAGGAAATAAGAGAGCTTCTTACCAAATACGGTTTTGATGGCGCCAATACGCCGGTTATAAAGGGTTCTGGTCTTAAGGCCTACGAAGCTACTTCAGCCGATGACGAATGGGTGAAGCCGGTAAAAGAGCTTTTGGACACTTTGGATAACTATATTCCGGACCCGGTGAGAGAGACGGATAAGCCGTTCCTTATGCCGATAGAAGACATCTTCTCCATTGAAGGAAGAGGTACTGTTTGCACCGGCAGAATTGAGAGAGGTGTTGTAAAAGTTGGCGAAGAAATTGAGATTATTGGTCTTGGTGAAACAAGAAAGACTACCGTAACCGGAGTGGAAATGTTTAACAAATCTCTTGATGAAGGTCAAGCCGGAGATAACGCCGGTATCCTCTTGAGAGGCACCAAAAAAGAAGAATTAACCAGAGGTCAGGTGCTTGCCAAGCCGGGTACGCTTACTCCGCATGCCGAGTTTGAATCTGAAGTGTATGTGCTTACCAAAGAAGAAGGAGGCAGACACACCCCGTTTTTCAAGGGATACAAACCGCAGTTCTACATAAGAACCACCGACGTAACAGGAGAAGTAACTTTGCCGGAAGGAGCGGAAATGGTAATGCCGGGTGATACGATAACCTTTAAGGTAAAATTGGTATCAGCCATAGCTCTTGAAGAAAAGCAAAGATTTGCTATCAGAGAGGGAGGTAAAACCGTAGGCGCCGGAGTGGTAACTAAGATAATAAGCTAGGCGTTAGCCACTAATCGTTAGAAATATAAATCTAACGGTTAGACCCTAGCGACTAAATTTATGACCAAAGAAAAAGAACAACAACCAAAACTTCGTATCAGAATCAGGGCTTATGAGCACAAGGTTCTTGATGCCAGCGTAAAGCAGATTATGGATACGGCGAAAAGATATGACGCGAAAATCGCCGGTCCGGTGCCTTTACCGAAGGAGATCAAGAAATATACGGTAAACAGAGCTTCTTTTATTGATAAGAACTCTCGCGAGCAATTTGAGATGGGTGTGCATAAGAGACTGATAGATATTTTGAGTCCTACTCCAAATGTGATTGACGCGCTTACAAATCTTAATTTGCCGGCCGGAGTTGATATTGAAGTAAAGATGAGCTAAAAGACGTTAACTAACCAACAGATGTTAATAAACAAAACATGAAGTTTATACTTGGCAGAAAACAGAATATGACGCAAGTGTTTGACGAAAGCGGCAAAGTTGTTCCGGCCACCGTTATTTCTGCCGGTCCGATGACGGCTGTTAGCAAGAAAACGGTGGAGAAAGACGGCTATGAGGCGATTGTTTTTGGTTATGGCGCAAAAAAAGAGAAGAACGTAAAAAAACCGCAGAGAAAACTTGGCAATTTCGCTTTTTTAAAGGAATTTAAGAACGGTAGCGTGGAAATCGGTTCTGTTGTTGACGCTTCGGTTTTTGAAAATGGCGATAAAATAACGGTAAGCGGAATCTCAAAAGGAAAGGGTTTTCAAGGCGTGGTAAAAAGACACGGATTTAAAGGCGGTCCGAGAACGCACGGTCAGAAACATTCCGAAAGAGAGCCCGGATCCATCGGCGGCGGCTTAAGAACGAGAGTGCCGAAGGGTATGAGAATGGCCGGCAGAATGGGTAGCGACAGAATAACGGTAAAGAATCTTAGAATCGTTAAGGTTGATAAGGATAATAACCAGCTTTTCGTGCTTGGCGCCGTGCCGGGCAGAAAGGGAACCCTTCTTGAAATCAAAGGAAATTAAAAAATATGGAAACGATAATCTACAATCAGAAAGGTGAGAAAGTTTCAGAGATAAAACTGCCGGAAACTGTTTTCGGTCTGCCGTGGAATGCCAATCTTGTGCATCAAGCGGCCGTTTCTATGATGTCTAATAAAAGAGATCCTATCGCTCACACCAAGGGAAGAGGAGAAGTGGCCGGCGGAGGCAGAAAGCCTTGGAGACAAAAGGGATTGGGAAGAGCCAGACACGGCTCTATAAGATCGCCGATTTGGGTTGGCGGCGGCGTATCGCACGGACCGATAAACGAGAAAGATTATTCCAGAAAGATAAACAAAAAGATGAAGAAAAAAGCTTTTTTGACGGCTTTGTCCAGAAAGTTTAAAGATAATGAAATTTTATTCTTGGATAACCTAAACCTGTCTTCCGCGAAAACGAAAGAAGCCGCCGGCTTGATAAGCAGTCTGGCGAAGATTGAGGGCTTTAATAAGCTTACTTTAAAGAAAGGCGTGAAAGCGGTGTTTGCCACGGCGGAAAAAGATGGAAATGCGTATAGGAGCTTTAAGAACATCCCCGGAACGAATATTGTGGAAGTCCGCAATTTAAGTTTATTGGATGTGCTTAATAATAAGTATTTGGTGATAGCGGGAGCGGAGAAGTCTATTTCCGGACTGGCTGAGTAATCGGAAATTTTTGACTTTTTGACGCATTTTTGCTAGTATCTAGCATAGTCCCGATGAAGGGAATTTTTATTTAACATGGCATTGTTTAAAACAAACAAAAAAGAAGCAGAAGCAAAAAAAGATGTTTCCGCTGATAAAGAAAAAAATAAAACTGTCGCGAAGAAAGCGAAGGTTGTAAAAGCTGTAAAGACCGCAAATGATACAAAGCCGAAAATTCGCCCTCATGTAACGGAGAAAGCCACTTTTCTTTCGGGAAAAGGCGTTTATGTTTTCAGAATAAAGCCGGAAATAAATAAGATTATGATGAAGAATTTTATTAAGAAAACTTACGGAGTTGAACCTGTTAAAATAGGGATAGTCAATTCTCCGGTTAAAACGGTTTTCTTGAGAAAAAGAAGAGTTTTAAAATCGGGATACAGAAAGGCGATGGTTTATCTTAAGAAAGGAGATAAAATTTCAATAGCGCAATAATCATGAAATATTTTAAGCCAACAACAGCATCAAAGAGAGGTTCCGTCGGTATTTTGTATCGCGATATTTTAACTAAAACTGAACCGGAAAAGAATCTTACAAAAGGCTTTAAAAGAGCTGTTGGCAGAAATTCCGCCGGTAGAATTACCGTGAGGCACAAAGGAGGCGGCGCGAAGAGACTTTACCGAGAAATAGATTTTAAATACGACAAAAAGGATATACCGGCCACCATTAAATCAGTAGAATATGATCCGAATAGATCCGGCTTTATCGGTGTTTTGGCTTATGCCGACGGAGAGAAGAGATACACTTTGCTTCCGACCACGCTTAAAGTGAACGACAAAATTATCGTCTCGGAGAAGGCCGAGATTAAACCTGGCAACAGATTGCCGCTTGGCAAGATTCCGGTAGGCACGTTTATATATAATGTGGAAGCTCAACCTATGTCCGGAGCCAAATTGGTGAGATCGGCAGGTAGCTTTGCTGAAATTTTGGCTCACGACAATAATTATGCTTTGATTAAGATGCCTTCCACTGAAATTAGAAAAATTCCTGACAGCGCTTGGGCCAGTATTGGTCAAGTTTCAAATGAAGAATACAAGCTTAGGAATCTTGGCAAGGCCGGCCGATCAAGGCACATGGGCAGAAGACCTACGGTAAGAGGCAGCGCCATGAATCCGGTAGATCATCCGTTTGGAGGAGGAGAAGGCAGACAAGGCGCTGGTATGAGAAGGCCGAAAAACATGTGGGGCAAAGGCATAAGAGGGAAGAAAACCAGAACACCCAAGAAATATTCCAATCCGTTTATAGTTAGCAGGAGAAAGAATAAAAATAAAAAATAATCAACATGAGCAGAAGTCTTAAAAAAGGTCCGTATATTGATCCGAAATTGCTTAAGAAGATAAGCGTTATTAAGCCTGGAGATAGTGTCAAAGTTATAAAAACATGGTCAAGAGATTCACAAATTTCTCCTGAAATGATAGGTTTTACTTTTGGCGTGCACAATGGCAAAGATTTTATTCCGGTGAGTGTTAATGAAGACATGGTTGGCCACAGGCTTGGCGAGTTCAGTCCGACAAAGAAATTCACAAGACACGGAGGCAAAATGCAGAAAGAAATAGAAGCCAAGAAAAAGGAATCGGAAATAGCGGCGTCAAAAGCGGCCAAGGCCACAACTGACAAAAAATAATCATGAAAGAAATAAAAGCCCAACTTAATAATTTTAGAATTTCGCCAAGAAAAGCGCGGATTGTCTGCGATATCGTAAGAGGAAAGAAGGTGAAAGATGCCATAGCGCAGCTTAATTTTACCAGCAAGCGTTTTGCCACGCCGCTTATGAAGTTGTTGAAATCGGCCTCGGATAATGCTAAGAATAACTTTAATGTCACGGACGAAAGTAATTTGATTGTAAAAAGCATAGAAGTAAACGGCGGTCCGGTATTGAAGAGATTCATGCCGAGAGCTAGAGGTTCTTCAGCTATGATAAAAAAGAGAACAAGCCGAGTTTCATTGGTTATTATAGAGCAAACGAAAAAGACGATAAGCAAAGTTAAAAAGACAAAAATTAAGAAACATGAGTAAAACAGTACACCCATATTCATTCAGGATTGGCATACTGCGAGGATGGAAATCTCGCTGGTTTAACTCTCAAAAATACAGAGAGTTTCTAAAAGCCGATGTCTTAGTCAGAGAAGCGCTTACGCAGTCTTTAAGAGGGACGTTTGTTGAGAGTATAGAGATAGAGAGAACGCCGGCTGTTTTCCACATAATTATAAAAACTTCAAGGCCTGGATTGGTAATAGGCAGGAAAGGAGAAGGCGCGGAGAAGATTAAGAGCCAGATCATTTCCATTTTAAGTAAAATAAAAGCGGAAATTCCTAAGGATATTAAGATAAGTGTTGAGGAGGTGCGACAACCGGAGGCAAGCGCCAGAATAGTGGCTCAAATGGCAATAGAGAGTCTTGAAAAAAGAACTCCGTTTAGGCGAGTAATGAAGCAGATTCTGGAAAAAGGAATGTCCAATAGAGACGTAAAGGGTATAAAAATTATGTTGTCTGGACGATTGGATGGAGCTGAAATGAGCAGAAAAGAATGGCTTAGAAAAGGCAGAATCCCTTTGCAGACATTAAGGGCGGATATAGATTTTGCCAGAGAGGAGGCGCGCTTGCCATACGGTCAGATTGGTATTAAAGTATGGATTTACCGAGGAGATAAGTTTGATAAATAAAAAACATGGCATTTTTTCCAAAAAAAGTAAAATTCAGAAAGTGGCAAAGAGATCGCGAGAATCCGAACAAAAAAAGAGTTGCCACTAGAGGTAACACGATAAGCTTCGGTTCTTTTGCCCTTGTCGCGCAGGAAGCCAAAGAAATAAAAACAAACCAGATAGAAGCGGCCAGAAAAACAATGTCCAGACTGGCGCAAGGCGCGGGGAAGATATGGATAAGGATTTTTACCGATAAGCCTGTTACAACCAAGCCGGCGGAGGTGGGCATGGGACACGGCAAAGGCGATCCGGCGTTTTTCGTGGCTAGAGTGAGAGCGGGAACGGTTCTTTTTGAAATAGACGGCTTGAGCGAAGAGAAAAGCAGAGAAGCCTTGAGAAAAGCTTCAGCCAAATTACCGGTAAAGGCTAAAATAGTTGCCAGATAAAATATAAAAATATGCCAAAAAGAAAAATAAAAGGAGAAATAGTATCTGATAAAATGCAGAAAACCGCGGTGGTTTTAGCAGAGCGTTACGTAAAACACCCAAAGTATAAGAAATACATAAGGATAAGCAAAAAATACAAGGCGCATGACGAAAATAAGGAGTATAAAGTTGGCGACAAAGTCATTATTCAGGAATGCAAGCCGATATCAAAGGATAAAAATTTTGAAATAATAGGAAGAGCGTAAAAATATGATTCAACCAAGAACAATGGTAAATATCGCGGACAATACCGGCGCCAAACTGGCGCAGGTGTTTAAGGTGCTCGGGGGAAGCAAGAAGAGATACGCCAGAATAGGCGATGTGGTGGTGATTGCCGTAAAAGTCGCGGAGCCTAGAAAGACAGTTAAGAAAAAGGACGTGCATCATGCTTTGGTGGTAAGACAAAGAAATCCTTACAGGAGAAAAGACGGATCGTATGTGCGTTTTGATGAGAATGCCGTGGTGTTGATAGACAAAAGCAAACATGAGCCGATTGGCGGAAGAATCTTCGGACCGATACCGAGAGAAATTCAAGAGAAAGGTCATTCCAAGATAATTTCATTGGCCCCGGAGGTGGTGTAGATAAGTTTGTAAAGTTAAAAGTTTATAAAGTTATGAAAATTAAAAAAGGAGACACAGTTAAAATAATATCAGGCAAAGATAAAGGTAAAACAGGCAAAGTTGCCTTGGTTATTTCTGATACTCAAAGAATAATTGTTGAAGGCGCGAATATGAGAAAGAAACATGTTAAACCGAGAAAACAAGGTCAAAAAGGTCAAACATTGGAAGTGGCCGGATCCATGCATGTTTCCAATGCTATGTTTTCTTGTCCATCGTGCGGAAAGGCAACAAGACTTGGCGCCAAAAAAGACGGTCGCAAAAAGTATAGAGTGTGCGTAAAGTGCAAGGCTCAAATATAACGAGAATTGTTTAATTTTATCAGATTATGATTTCTTACGGTTGCAATATTTATAAAAAGATGTAATATACCTTAAGAACTGGCTGTATAGCCATTCTTTTTGTTAATCATGACCAATTTAAAGGAAAAATACTATAAAACAGTAGCGGGAGCCATGAAAGAAAAGTTTGGCTACAAGAGCGTTATGGCTACTCCCAGAATGGTGAAGGTGGTTTTAAGCGCCGGCACCGGCTCCTTTAAAGACGAAGCAAAGAAACCTATTGTTGAGAAGTCGCTTGCCGCCATAACGGGGCAGAAGCCGCTTGTAAATAAAGCTAAAAAGTCCATCGCTTCTTTTAAATTAAGAGAAGGTATGCCGATTGGATATTCCGTAACCCTGAGGGGCGGAAGAATGTACGATTTTCTTGATAAATTGATAAACATTACGATGCCAAGAGTAAAAGATTTCAGAGGTATCAATCCAGAGGCGATAGATGATTCCGGCAATCTTACCATCGGTTTTAAGGATCACGTGGCTTTTCCGGAAACGGCGGGAGATGATGCCAGAAACGCTTTCGGTTTGGGTATCACTTTGGTAACAAGTGCCAAAAGCAAAGAAGAGGCGGTTGAGTTATTGAAATTAATCGGTGTCCCGTTTTACAAAAACGAGCAATAAAATTTTAAGATAAGATTAAAATGGCAAAAAAATCAGTAATAGCAAGATCAAAAAAGACACCGAAATACAAATCACGCGTAGTGAGAAGATGTTTCAGGTGCGGCAGAAAGAGAGGATACATGAGAGACTTTGATCTGTGCAGAATATGTTTTAGAGAGTTGGCCAACGAAGGCATGATTCCGGGTGTTAAAAAATCATCATGGTAAAATAGTAAATTTGAAACAATGGATACAATAGCAAATATGTTAACTTCAATAAGAAACGCGCAAGCCGTCAAGAAAGAAACGGTCTCTGTTCCTTATTCAAAAATAAAAATGGAAATAGCCAATTTGCTCTTAAAAGAGAATTTTATAAAGGGCGCGGAACATAAAGGTAAAAAGAGCAATAAGGTTATAAGCATCAATCTTAAATATTCAGATGACGGCCAACCGGCCATAAACGGGCTTAAAAGAATATCCAAGCCGTCTAAGCGGGTTTACGTGCCGGTAAGCGGAGTGAGAATGGTTAAAAGCGGTTATGGATCGCAGATATTGACCACTCCAAAGGGTATTTTGACAAGCAAAGAGGCGCGAAGAGAAAAAGTCGGCGGTGAAGTAATTTGTGAAGTTTGGTAAAATCATGAGTAGAATAGGCAAAAAAGAAATAATAATACCAAGTGGCGTTGAAGTAAAAAAAGACGGCGATGTTTTGAGCGTGAAAGGGCCTTTGGGCGAATTAAGCAGATCTTTTAAAGGTGATCTGGATATTTTGATAGAAAATAATATTATAAAAGTTTCTCCGAAAAAAGAGCTTGAAAATTTGGCTTTATGGGGAACATTCGCGTCTCATATATCAAACATGATAGACGGGGTAACGAAAGGATTTAAAAAAACTTTATTGATTGAAGGTGTTGGATTTAAATTCCAATTGGAAGGCGCGAATCTTTTGTTAAACATAGGCTTGTCTCATCCCGTAAAGTTAGAAATTCCAAAGGGGATAAAAGTGGAAGTGGAGAAAAACTCGGCTTCCGTATCCGGTTCGGACAAAGAAGCTATCGGACAGTTTTGCGCCAACATAAGATCGCTCAAAAAGCCTGAACCGTACAAAGGCACTGGCATAAGATATAATGACGAGATAATAAGAAGAAAGGCCGGCAAGAGAGCGTCCGCGACTTCTTAAAAGAATAATTTGAAAAAATCAAGATGAATAGCAAAAAAACAAACAGAACAACAAGACATAAAAGAATAAGGGCCAAAGTGCGCGGCACTGCCGGCGTGCCCAGAATTTCCGTATTCAGATCAAACAAACATACGTACGTTCAGGCGATAGATGATGAGGCTGGCAAAACTCTTTTTTCCGCCAATGACGCTAAGCCGGAAGTAAAAGCAAAAAAGATTGATTCAGCCAAGGAGATTGGATTAAGAGTCGCTAAGGCCGCTTCGGAAAAGAATATCAAGAAAGTTGTTTTTGACAGAGGCGGTTATAAATATCACGGTCGAATTAAAGCTATTGCCGAAGGGGCAAGAGAAGGCGGTTTGGAATTTTAATTCTTAAAAAAATGGAAGAAAATAAAGTAAATAATAATAATGCAAAAAATTCTCCAAGTCCAAGAGGGAGAGGCTTTGGCGCCCCCGCAGGTGGCGGTGGCGGGGCAAGAAGGCCGGGCGGCGGAGGACATGGCAAAGGAGGAAGACCGGGTGGCAGAGGCTTTGGCGCCGGGCAAAAAGTTAAAAGCGAATTTGACCAAAAAATAATAGACATAAGACGCGTAGCGAGAGTTACCGCCGGAGGTAAAAGATTTAACTTTAGAGTAACCATCGTGGCCGGAGACAGAAAGGGCCGAGTGGGCTTAGGTATGGGTAAATCGGCCGATACGGCCGGTGCCATAGAAAAAGCTTTCAGAACCGCTAAAAAGAATCTGATAAAACTCAAACTAACAAAGGATTTTTCCATACCTTATGAATTGGAAGCAAAGTTTACCAGCAGCTATGTAACGTTAAGACCAGCTAAAGGACGAGGTCTTGTGGCCGGCAGTTCTACCAAAGACGTTCTTGATTTAGCCGGCGTAAAAGATGTAAACGCTAAAATATTAACCAGAAGCAAAAATAAGGTTAATAACGCGATGGCGACTTTAAAAGCTTTGGAAAAATTGAAATAATATGCAAATACATCAATTAAAACCAACAACCAAAAACAGAAAGCCTAGAAAAGTGGGCCGTGGAGGCAAGCGCGGAACATACTCCGGCAAGGGTATAAAAGGGCAGAAATCAAGATCCGGCAGAAGGATGAGGCCGGAGCTGAGAGATATTATCAAGAAAATCCCAAAGCTTAGAGGTTATAGCTTTAAGGCGGTTAAAGAAAAGCCGCTCATCGTGAGCTTAACCGTCCTTGACAGCAACTTCAAAGACGGTGATGAAGTAAATCCGAAAGTTTTGTTTGAGAAAAAGATATTGGGCGGCACCGGCGGTAAAATTAAGGCTGTAAAGATTTTGGCCAATGGCAATTTGGAGAAGAAACTCAAAATTGCCGGATGCATAATTTCCAAAGCCGCTAAAGAAAAAATTGAGAAAGCGGGCGGGACAATAGGTTAAAAATGTTAAACAGAATAAAAATAATTTTGAAAGACAAAGATTTGCGCAAAAAAATACTTTTCGTGCTTTTTGCCTTGGTTCTTTTTAGATTAGGAGCGAACATTCCGATTCCGGGCGTGGATCAAGCAAGGTTGGAGGCTTTCATGTCTGGCAATCAACTCTTCGGTTTGCTGGATATTTTTTCCGGCGGCGGTTTATCTAATCTTTCCGTTATGATGCTTGGCGTGGGACCTTACATCACCGCCTCAATCATTATGCAACTCTTCACTATGATTTTCCCGAAACTCAAGGAAATTTATCAAGAAGAAGGAGAAGCTGGAAGACAGAAATTTAATCAATATACAAGATTACTTACTTTGCCGCTGGCTTTTATGCAGGGCTTCGGGCTTATGGCTCTTTTGCAGAGTCAGGGCATATTGGGTGATTTATCAATTTTTGATAAACTCACCAATATCGCCATTATGATTTCCGGCACCATGATACTGCTTTGGCTCGGGGAACTTATTACCGAGAAAAAAGTCGGCAACGGTATCTCTCTCATAATCTTTGCCGGCATCGTGGCCAGTTTGCCAAATACGATAAGACAATTAATTTTTACTTTTGATCCTTCCCAAATTCCGGTATACGCGATGTTTATCGCCTCCGCTTTGCTTATTATTGCCGGAGTGGTTTTTATCAGCGAGGCGGAAAGATCAGTGCCGGTTTCCTACGCTAAGCAAATCAGGGGTTCAAAGATGTATGGCGGTTCATCCACTCACATACCGCTCAGAGTAAACCAGGCTGGTGTTATACCTATAATTTTTGCCATATCAATACTGCTTTTTCCTCAGATGATAGCCGGTTTCCTTTCTAGCATAAATAATGGCGCGATAAATATAATTTCCGGATACATCAATATTTTCATGAACAATCTTTGGATGTATGGCGCGGCTTATTTTATTCTTGTATTTTTCTTTACCTATTTTTATACAGCCGTTACTTTTGACCCGCATATGATTTCCACCAATTTGCAAAAAGGAGGCGCCTTTATCCCGGGCATTAGGCCTGGCCAACCCACTTCGGATTATCTTTCCAGAATAATCGGCCGGATCACACTGGTGGGCGCGCTCTTTCTCGGTCTTATAGCCGTGCTTCCACTAGGCATGCAAGCCGTTACCGGTTTATCCACTCTCGCCATAGGCGGCACGGCCTTGCTCATTGTGGTGTCAGTAGTGCTTGAAACTTCCAAACAAATAGAAGCTCAAGTTGTGATGAAGGAATATTAAGCTGATGTTTTGAGGAATGAAAAGCAGTATGAACACTTGGAGACTCAATCTCCAAGTGGGTTAGATCATAAAACCGGAAGCCATTTTATTTTTTACTCCAATGTCAAGGTTCAACCTTGACATTGGAGTAAAAGTTATCCACACCTTTCATTTCTTTTATTTTTTCCTATGTTTAAATAATCTTAATGTGTCTGAAAGAAATATCGTCGCAAACAAAATCGAGAGAGAGAGAGAGAGAGAGTAAAAAACTCTCGTTCTAAAACTTTCTTCTTAACCGTCATTATCTTGTCGGTTATTTTGTTTGCTTATCAACCCGCCCTCGCCGCCGAATCTTCTTCTAAACCACCGCCGTCTACCGAGCCGTCTCTCTCACCAACAAAATAGACAATCTCTCCAACATCACCGTTAGTGGCGTAACCGGCTTAACCGACACGGACATTCCCAACGACATCACCGCTTCCAACTCCTGCCCCTCTCCGGCGGCACAATGACCGGCACGCTAAACACCGCCAACATTCTTCAAACCGCTTCTGCTTACTTAAACTTCGGCACAACTGAAGGTTCCGACGGTTACGGCTTCAGGGACAATAGTGGCACCATGCAAGTCAAAAACTCCGCCGGTTCTTGGTCCAACATTGCCACTAGCACCACCGCCACCTCCACCTTCCCATATTTAAGAGTCACCACCAACTCTAATCTCGGCACCATCATCGGCGGCGTTTGGAACGGCACCGCCATCGGCGACGCTTACCTCACCAAATCCGGCGATTGGACTGGCACCTTGGACGGTCAAGAAGGCAGTTACTATTCCAATGCCAACAATCTCACCAACTTCGGCAATCCTTTCTACACCTTCTTCT
>Ga0209211_10001618_pt1 | contig 41936 bp, 60 predicted proteins | sample RifGroA2_FD_183992 | JGI IMG/M metagenome (GOLD analysis project Ga0209211, IMG submission 183992) | Groundwater microbial communities from Rifle, Colorado, USA - Groundwater A2 (SPAdes) (version 2) | ecosystem: Environmental > Aquatic > Deep subsurface > Groundwater | place: Rifle, Colorado...
AGATGGTGAACCAGTTTGGCGTATATTTTGGTGAGCGGGTAACAAAACATTTATGAAGATGGAGGCAAATCAAAAATGAGTTTCAGCAAAAATTATTACGGTCTCATACAGATTGGGGGCTATTGACTTCCAATCATGTCAGAAATGCCCTAATCTTCTCCATTTTCCAGCAGCCATTTCCACAAGGGAACAAACTTAATTCCCTGCCAGTTTTTTTCAGTGTCTTTAGTGAGCAGCATCAATTCCCTGGTTTTTGACTTGAATCCCTTCTTGAATTCCAGCAGGGATTTTATCTCCCTTTCATCAATTTCATCTGTGTAAGAAACGTTTATTGCAGCAAGGCTTTGGTCTTTGTTTTTTACCACAAAATCAACCTCGCCTTTGTTTTTCCAGTAATAGATTCCTTTTTCTCTTCTTTTTAATTCAATGAACACAAGGTTTTCCGCCAGTTTTCCTTCATCTTTGGAAAACTTAAAAGAGACTGCATTTCTTAGCCCATTGTCTATGCAATATGCTTTCTTTGGGTTTGCCTGCTGTTTCTTTAAAGAGTAATCAAATAATGAGACGAGAAAAATCAAGTTGATTTCTTCGAGATATGACAAATATTCAAATATGGCATTCTTGCTTATGGCAATTTTTCCCTTAAGCGATGTATAATAGGAATTTGCGCTGAAAAGCGAGGATATATTTGTCAGCAAAAACCGGCTTAATGATTTCAGCAGGCTGATGTTTCTAACGGCAAACCTTTCAACAATATCCCTATAAATCATTATTTCATAATAATTGCCAAGAATTTTGTTTTCCAAATTGTTCCTCTCCAGCGCCACTTCCGGGAAGCCGCCGAATGCAAGATACTTTTCAAAAAGTTTTTTTATCTTGAACCTCTCTTTTGAGTAATAACAGTTTTTATCTGGCGGCGCGTTATTAAACCTCAGAAATTCCCTAAAACTTAACGGGTAAATGCAGAATGTCAAAGTTCTGCCCCTCAAGCTGGTCGCAATCTCCATGCTTAGCAATTTAGAATTTGAGCCTGTAATCCATATCTTGGCATTTTCCTTGTCGCAAATCCTTCTTATGTATGTCTCCCATGAATTGATATTCTGAATCTCATCAAGAAACATATAGATTTCCTTGTCTTTATTCTCTGGGTACAATTCATAGTATGCCTCCAACAGAATGTCTAATTCTTTAATATCCAGGGGAAGAAGCCTGTCATCTTCAAAATTAATGTAGACAATCCTTTCTTTTGGCGCGGAATTTAAAAGGCTTTTGATTATCTGGTAAAAATAAAACGTCTTTCCGGAGCGCCTTGCGCCGACCAGTGTTATTATTTTTTTGGTATTTGGGATGACAAGGTCCCTTTCGCACAGCTCCGGCAGCCTCGATTCGTGAAATTCCTTAATTACGTGCTTGAATATCTGTTTCTTATCCATAGTATACTTCTATAGAAGGACACTTATATATAAATCTTTCCTTTTATAGAAGGATAGTTAAATTCACGAGAAACTCGACATATTTGCATTTAATCATGCGTAAACCAAAACAAAAGCTTTGCTTTTTCTTTTTTATCAAGCCTGCAAAAACCAAATCTGGCAAACTGCACAATATCTCCTTCCTTGATGTCTTTCACGCCATGCTCAGCAATCCCGCTAATGGTTTTTTTGTCGGGCATCAGAATTTCAACATTTGTGGTGTCTTCCTCCTTCGGCAGCCAGTGTATGATTTTGTCGCCATGAGCCTTGTATTTCTCGTATTCTAAAGAATCAAAAAAAAAGCTATGCTTTTTTTTTGTAAAATTCAGGCAGTCCATTAATCTGTATAATTTTTCGTCCTTAAACTCCTTAAAATCCTTTTCCGCAACATAATATTCGTCTTTTGCCTTGAATTTCCTTACTCCTCTCTCTGCAAACTCGGGATGGAGCTTTATCTCAACATTCTGCTCAGGGGCATTTTCCACCTTTATCGCCTTAGGCTTTTCTATAAAGAAATACCTGTTGCATTTGGAATCCAAAATTCTCCTGTTGTGGGCTATAAGGTCGTCCCACGTCAAAGTCGATTCTGTTTTTGTTATTCCAGTTGACAGGACAAATTCCTTAATTGCATCTGGAGTAAACCCTCGCCTTTTTAATGCCACTATGGTTGTTAATGATGGATCATCCCAGCCAAGCAGCTTTTTGTTTTTTATTAAATCGCGTATTATTCTTCCTGAACTTTCCACTCCTTCTAAATTAAATCTTGCAAAATGATATAGATGAGTCTGCTTGAAGCCAAGCATTGTCTGGATTAATCCCTGAAGCTCAGCCCTCAATTCAAACTCCTTGCTCCTTAGTCTATGGGTTATGCCTTCCATGCCGTCCATAACGGCGTTTTCAAAATCATAATTCGGCCAGAGCCTGTACTTCTTTTTTGTCCTTGGATGAGGCTGCTCAATAATCCTCATTAAGGTAGGGTCTCTTAATGTGGTATTCTGGCTCTGCATGTGCCCTTTCAGCCTTAATACATAAGAACCTTCTTTTGCTTTTGCCATTTCACTCCAAAGCTCAAGATTTTTTTCAGCAAGATGGTAGCGGCACTGGCATTCCTTGCCTTGAAATCTTAATTCCTTGAAGTCTTCCTGTCTGCAGGAGCATATATAAGCATGTCCCTCCTTAAGCAGCTTTTCAGCGCATTCATAGAACTTATCCATGTGATCTGAGGCGTAATCAATCTTGTCGGGCTTTACGCCAAGCCATTCATAATTCTCAATGTGGATTTTGTAGAATTCTTCTTCCGCGAGTTCTGGGTTTGTGTCTTCAAACCTCAGCACAAACCTGCCATTATGCCTTCTTGCAAGCTTGTAATTCAGCAGCAATGCTTTTGCATGGCCTATATGGGGGTATTTAGATGGCTCTGGAGGAAATGCTGTTACAACCTGCTCACTCTCCCTTATTCCAAGATGGTGAAAGATGTCGGTTTCCTGCTTCTCGTGCTTTACCAGCAGCTCAGGGGCAATCTCCTCAAGCTTTTTCCTCTGCTTCTCAAGCCCTAAATGATTTACCTGCTGGACTATTCTTGTTATTTCCTTTCCAAGCTCACCTGCTTTTTCCTTCAAAGCTGGGTTTTCAGCAAAAAGCTTTCCTATAATAGCTCCAGTATTGGCTTTGCCATTGTATTTAACAGCATTCTGCAAAGCATACTTCATTATAGAGTCCTTTATTTTCTGCTCCATTTGGTTTTAGTTTTTATGGGAGTATATAAAAATAGCGGTGAATTGGAAGCTTAAGAAAACAAAATTTAAAAAGAATAGATTAATAAAGTTCATAGGTTCGTGTTATACAAAGGGGGAAATCAAGTGGAATTGCTTTTTGAGGAATTAGCGAAAAAGAATGGCTCTCGATTATTTCACATAGAGAAAAAAGCAATGATTAAATCAATTCCTAATATACAAATGGAACTGACTCAAATTTTTGGGCAATTGGCAGAAGATTCTAGCTGGGTTTTTGAGGACTTGACACAAAAAGATGTATTGAAGAAAACACAAAGGCAAATGAAATGGTTTGCGATCCTTTTATGGGCTGTGGAACAACGCTTATCGAATCATTGATCTCTGGAAGAAAAGCAGTAGGAGTAGATATAAATCCTGTAGCTTGCTTAATATCTAAAGTTAAAACAAATCCTATAAACCCAGATAAATTAAAAAATGAAACTGATAAAGAAGTTTCCTATAACTTTATAAAGATGCTAATATGATTGAATTTGAAATGAAAGCCAAGGGCAGGAATTTTTTTGAAACTGATTTTATAAAAATAATAAAAGATAATGTTCTTACTACTGACGAGGTTAAGAATGGAGAGATTGATTTGATTGTTACTTCTCCGCCATATAATGTAGATATAAAATATAATTCCCACGATGACCAAATTTCTTATGAAAATTATTTAGAATTTAGCAGAAAGTGGTTAACTCAATGTTTTCATTGGCTTAAAGATGACGGAAGACTTTGCCTTAATATCCCGTTAGATAAAAATAAAGGTGGACAGCAAAGTGTAGGCGCAGATTTAACAACTATTGCAAAAAAAATAGGATTTAAGTATCATTCAACCATAATCTGGAATGAGGGAAACATTTCAAGAAGGACAGCTTGGGGTTCTTGGCTTAGTGCCTCTGCTCCTTATGTGATTGCTCCTGTCGAGTTAATAGTTGTTCTTTACAAAAAAGAATGGAAAAAAATTAGCGGAAGTAAAAAATCAGATTTACTAAAAAAAGAATTCATAGACTGGACAAATGGTCTTTGGACATTTCAAGGAGAAAGTAAAAAATTTGCTAATTTAAACGAAATTTTTCAAAATGAAATTAAAGCAACATAATAATATTAGTGAAAGCCAAGTGGAAGACGCATTGGTCTCAAATTTGTTTTATTTAAAAGAATTGTTAAATCTATCAAATGATTTAAGATTAATCGTTCGTCAGCTAAAATTGAAATCTGGAGAACAAAGAATTGATTTATTAGTTGCTGATGGAAAAGATTTATGTCTTATAGAATTAAAAGTAACTAAGTATTCCGACGATTTTTTAAATCAAATTGTTGAATATAGAAAAGAATTGATTCAATTACAAAGTCAAGGAAAAATTGTAAGTGGCAAAATAAAATCGTTTCTTCTTGTAACAAAAGCTACTAAAGAGCAAATAAAAATAAGTAATCAAAATGAAACTGAATTAATAGTTTACGAACCACTTGATTTAATGAAAAACTATTACAAAAATTTATCGGCTGTTGCACCTTTTTTAAAAATAAAGCCAAATGATTATGGGGTATTTAGTTTGGGTTTAATAAATAGGGCATTGTTAGAGTTAAGTAAGGGAGTTTCGCAACAAAATAATATCGCTGATAAAATTCATTTATCTAAAGGAAGTATTCATAATCATCTAAGAGTTGCAAAAGAATTCGGTTTAGTAAGAGAAAGAAATAAAAACTATTTCTTAACAGATTTAGGGGATAAATATATCCAGAATCTCAAATCTGACGTATTTATTGATAGATTAACTAGTAATCAAATCGAGATTTTAAAGCAATTTGTAGCAAAAGACCCTTTTTATTCAAGTTCGGTATTTGGAATTTATTGTATTGTGGAAAGTGCTTTTCTATTATCAAGGAATTCTTATCCGATTGAGTTTTCGGATTTAAGTAAAATGTTTCAAACAATAAGCGGAAAGGTTAATGAGTGGCAGGCACAGAAATCTTTAAGCACAGCAACATATACATTTTTAAACTTTGCAATCGACCTAGAATTGCTCGGAAAAATAGGAAAACAAATTGTAATAACTCCCGCTGGATTTAGATTTATTTTAATGTTGCAACTTCATAAAAGTATCGAGATGATTGAAAGTTTATCAACTAAAAACAACTAAAATGAAAAGTTTAAATATAAATAGTGAAAGGAGATTTATTCAAGTGGAAATTCACAGCGAAAAAACTTTTAAAAAAGAATTTCCTAAAAAAGATTTGCTTGTTTTCTTGCCAACATTGCTTGAAGAATATTTAGTAGAAAATGATAAACGCAAAAAAATTGCGAGAAAAATCATTTATTTAAAAACAAAATCTTTTTACTTGGACTTATAAATGAAGCATTCAAAAAACCCCATAAATCAAAATTGGAACATGCACCAGTTGTTGATTGGGTTGAGGATAAATACAAAAAAATTTACAATAAAAAAACAAGAGATACGTGGCGCTCGATAAGAAATCTTCACGAAGTCGGATTTTTGGTTAAAGTAAGAAAGGGATGTTATAGTATGACAAGAGGATAAAATGGAATTACTTTTTGAAGAATTAGCAAAAAAGAATGGCTCTCGATTATTCAACATCGAAAAACGAAAGGTGATAGATTCTATTCCGAACATGCAATTTGAATTAATACAAATATTTAAACAATTGGCAGAAGACCCTAGTTGGGTATTTGAAGATTTAACACAAAAAGATACTTCTTACATTACTCATGGTTTTCATAAATACCCTGCTAAGTTTATTCCACAATTAGCGAAAAGGTGTATTGAAGAAAACACAAAGATAAACGAAATAGTTTGTGATCCTTTTATGGGATGTGGAACAACACTTATTGAATCTTTAGTTTCTGGAAGAAAAACAGTAGGAGTTGATATAAACCCTGTTGCATATTTAATCTCTAAAGTCAAAACAAATCCTATTAACCCAGATAAATTAAAAAATGAAACTGATAAGGTGTTATCTGACTTGAAGTTACATCTTGAATCTAGAAATAAGCATCAAAAGACATTATCAAAAATAGAAATTTCACCAATAATCCCAAATAATGAGAGAATTGAATATTGGTTTCCTGATAAAAAAGTAAGAGAAGGATTAGGTATAATATTAGGAAGAATAGATGTAATAGAAGATAAAGATATTCGTGATTTTTGCTTATGTGCTTTTTCAAATATCCTAAAAAATGCATCTATTTGGTTAATGAAAAGCATTAAACCAACAAGAGACCTTAACAAAAAAGTAGATAGTCCGATGAATTTATTTTCAAGACAGATTAAAAAAATGATTAGGGGAAATGATTTTTATTGGAATATTTTATCAACTAATGTAAAGGGTAATTTGAAATCTTACTTAAATTTAAAAAATGCAGATGCAAGAAGTCTTCCTACGAAAAATAATTCCATAAGCTTAATTGTAACTTCTCCGCCTTATGTTACTTCTTACGAATATGCAGATTTGCATCAGCTTACTGCTTTGTGGTTAGAATACACTAAAAGTGTAAATGAATTTAGAGAAGGATTTATAGGTTCAATTCATAAGAAAGAATTTGACCATAATTGGATTAAGAGCAAATTAGCAAAACAAGAAATTGAAGAATTAAGCAAAAAATCAAGGAAAGAGGCGGAGTCAGTAAAAAATTATTTTTTTGAGATGCAACAATGTTTTGAAGAGATGCATAGAGTTTTAAAACCAAAAGGACGAGCTTGTATTGTTATAGGAAATACTGAATTAAAGAAAGTCCCAATACTCAACGCAGAAGTATTTACTGAGATGATGGTAAGTTTAGGGTTCAAAATACATAAAATCATAAAAAGAAAGATTCCATCAAAAGTATTGCCGCAAACAAGAGATTCTAAAACAGGAAGATTTACTTCAACAGGAGAAGCGGACAGGTTGGCTTATGCTTATGAATATATTTTAATAATGGAAAAATTATTGGAGAATTAAGATGAAATTTGAAGATTTGGTAAAACTATATGAAGAAAAGAAAAAGAAATACGGCGTTGATACTTATAAACACATTTCTGAACTTCTCAAAGAAGCAAAAATTTTACATAAAAAAGATTGGGAGAAACATCCAACCGAGAAAAATGATCATGAGCAATCATGGAAAGGTTTCAAAGGAAGCGCTTTAGAAAAGATGATACTACATATTACAGAAGATGCTGTTAAGTCATTAGGACTAAAAATTGTTAGCGGTAAAAAATTTGAGAGAACAGACCCAAAGAATTTGTCCTTAGATCTTAAACAAGTAAAGAAAAATCTTGCCATAGATTACGGTAAATTTGGTTTTCATCTTCCAGATGTGGACTTGGTAATTTATGATCCAAAAGATTGCAAAGTTTTAGCTGTTCTCTCTAGTAAATCAACGTTAAGAGAAAGAATTGCACAAACAGGATATTGGAATCTAAAAATAAAAAATGATACGCTTATAAAACACGTTAAAGTATTTTTCTTAACTCTTGATGAAGATGGTACTCTAACTAAACAGTTCCCTACAAAAAAAGGAAGAGCCATTGTAGAAAGAGATACAGATGGTAGCTACGTCATGACTGAAGCAAATATTGATGAAAGTGATAAAGTAAAAATGTTTGATAAATTTATTGATGATTTAAAGAAGCTATTGAGGTGATTTTTTCTATGAAAAAACAAGAAATACAAGGTGAATGGAAAAGACTCATTTACGAGAGTACGCAAAATAAACCTAATATTAAGGGAGTTTATCCTCGTAATATTGTGAGAAATAGGGAACTTCTTTTGTTAGGGCAAGTGGAATTGGGAAAAATTAAGTATGGGAAGAATATAAAGTTCCATACAGAAATATATCAAAGAATAATGAAACACTATTTCCAACAGAAAAAATGCCTAAAGATTTGATTCTTGAGCCGACTACATTATGGGATTTTCCAAAACAGAGTTATGGTAAGAATCCTAAAGGCAATTGGAAATTTAACGGGGTTACTCCAGCAGGAGTTATCTACAATCTAATCAAAAGATATACTAAAGAAGGCGATTTAATAGTTGACCCAATGTGCGGAAGCGGCACAACTATTGATGTATGCAAAGAGGAGAACAGGGAAGTAATAGGCTATGATATTTTTCCAACAAGGAAGGATATAATACAAAACGATTCTCGAAAGATTCCATTGGACGATAACTCTGTTGATATGGTTTTTATTGATTCTCCCTATGGAAATAACATAAAATATTCTGATGACCCTAATTGCATAGGTAAAATCTCATGCGAAAAAGAAGAGTTTTATCAAGAGCTTGAAAAAGTTGCTCTAGAGATAAAGAGAATCCTCAAAAAAGATAAAATTGTTGCTTGGGTTATCGGAGACCACTGGAGAAAAGATTCTGGGTTTATTCCAGTCGGCATAAAAATTTATCAAATGCTGGAAAAACATTTTGAACCTTTGGATATTATTTGTTTGACTAGGAGAAATCAGACTTCAAATACTCCTTTATGGAAACAAAGAGCAATCAAGGATAATTTCTACCTGCGGGGATTCAAATACCTTTTTGTGATGAAAAAAATATAAACTTAAAAAGTATTTCTTAGTAAAATCATCCCATCCCCAAAGCTGTAAAACCTGTACTTATGCTTTATAGCCTCGTGATAAGCCTCAAAAATTCTTTCTTTCCCGATAAAGGCGCACGCAAGCATCAGCAGAGTTGATTTTGGCAGGTGAAAATTTGTTATCAGTCCTTTATAATCCAGTTTCCACTTATATCCTGGATAAATAAAAAGGGAAGTTTCTCCTGTTCTTGGCGCTGCTTTTCCGTTTTCCACTGCCGACTCCAAGGCCCTTATTGAAGTAGTGCCAACAACAAAAAGGCTGCCTTTCCTGCTATTTATCTTATCAGCAGTTTCTTTTGAAATGCTGAAATGCTCAGGATGCATTTTATGATTTGATATACTATCAGTTTTGACAGGAAGAAATGTTCCAAGCCCAACATGAAGTGTTATTGAGGCAATAACCGCTCCTTTTTTCTTTAATTTATTAATAATATCTTTAGTGAAATGCAGCCCTGCTGTCGGCGCTGCTATTGAGCCTTCATTTTTTGAATAAATAGTGTTATACCTTTCTATGCTGGCGTCAGATTTTATATAAGGCGGCAATGGGGCTTTGCCGATTTTATCCAATAAGGCATTGATTTTTTTCGGGAAAACAATATATTGCAGATTATTTTTATTGTTTGGATTTTTTGTTAATGTCCCATAAAAATTTATTTTGCTATTATCTGAATTTTTTAATGATTCAAAATGGATTTTTTTATTGTCCAAATTCCTGCCCTGCGTCATGCACTCCCAAGTAAAATCATCAACCTGCCTGACAAGGAGTATTTTAACAATGCCTCCTGTCTCTTTTTTTCCAACAAGTTTTGCAGGAAAAACCTTTGTGTCATTTACAACAAGAACATCGCCTTTTGAAAAATAATCAATAACATTTTTGAACTTTTTATGCTCAATTTTGCTTTTAGAAACAGCCATCAATCTAGATTCATCCCTTCTTGAAATGGGCTTCTGGGCAATCAACTCCTTCGGCAGAAAGTAGTCAAAATCGCTTAGATTCATAGTCCCTGATGAAATTTTTTAAAAATTTTTCAAAATTGCTTTCCTTTATTGCAGTTTTTGCCTCTTTTATAATGTCGTTGAGGAAATACAAGTTATGGATTGTAAGCAGCCTTTCCGCCAGAATTTCTTTTGTCCTGTAAAGGTGGCTTATGTAGGCTCTTGCATTGTTCCTGCAGGCTTTGCATCCGCATTTTTCGTCAAGAGGCTTTTTATCTTTTGCAAACCTTGAGTTGCTAATGCTTATCTTGCCCTTCCTAGTGTAGGCATCGCCGTGCCTTGCGTTTCTTGTTGGGAAAGCGCTGTCAAAGATGTCAATGCCTTCTCCTATTGATTTAAGCATCTCAACAGGGCTGCCGACACCCATTAGATACCTTGGCTTGCTCTCACTAAGGGCTTTAGCGCATACTTGAATAGTTCTATGCATTTTTTCCAAAGGCTCGCCTATGCACAATCCGCCTATTGCGCAGCCATCAACATCCGCCTTGTTGAGAAATTCACAGCTTTTTTTTCTTAATTTTGAATCATGCCCACCCTGCGCAATGCCAAAAACAAGCTGCTTTTTGTCCTTGTGCGCTTTAAGAAACCTTTTTGTCCACTCCATTGTGTTGTTGAAAGACTGGGCAATTCTTTCCTTGCTGTCGCTGTGCTTGGGCACATCATCCAGAATCATGGCAGCGTCTGATTTGATGTCCTGCTCTATTTCAGCGACTTTCTCAGGCGTTATCTTCATTTTTTCGCCGGAATAGGGGTTTCTGAAAGTTACGCCATCTTCATCCACACCTATAAGAAAATCCTCGCTGAGCATCTGGAAGCCGCCGCTGTCGGTAAAAATTACTCCGTCAAAATTGACAAAATTGTGGATTCCTCCGACTGATTGTATGTAATCTGCTCCCGGCTTTATTGACAGCAAAAAGGCATTAGAGATAACCGCATTTACTCCAATGCTTTTCGCCTCGCTGAAAGAAATGTGCTTTATTGCGCCTTTTGTGGCAACTGGCATGAAGAAAGGAGTTTCTATGGAGCCATGCCTTGTCTTCAATATTCCAGTTCTGGCGGACTTGGATTGTGAGGTTGTTTTGAATGGCATTTTACGTGAATTATAATATTGGGTTTTTAAATTGATTGCTCAGATGGTATTATTCAAAGATAAACCGTTAAATATCGGCTGTTCATAATCGGTTGATTTAGTATTTGTTTTAACATATATATTGGCACCACATAATAATTTAAATATTTGATAAAATAACTAGTTCTATGGTAGACTTTTATCAGTATTTTGATATGGATAAATGCCCAGAAGGCTTAAAGGTTGCTATCAAGGGTATAGTTGTTCCGCCATCTGCTAAAATTGAGATTTATTATAATGGTAGTTATGGCAATCCAGAAATAAGATTTGATGTAGGTGATATTAGAATACTTCAAAGACACCAATTATAATGTTAAATATGTGTTTTCAACGGCGGGATAAACTTTTTTCTAATAACTCTTTCCATAAATCACTTTCATTCATTCCCAATCTTCTTACAGAGGTTGTTTTTATTTCCTGATTCTCCCTAACAGCCTCAGCATTCCTCTTCATCCCCTCAAACCCCGCCCTCATCAATGGAGTGCCTGCAAACTTCTCAAGGAATTCCTCTTTTGATTTTACCTTGAATATTACATTTAAGTCCATTGCAGCAGGCAATCTTTGTTTAAACTCTTCATGCATTGTTGTCATTGCCTGCTTATTCCACGGGCACACATCCTGGCAGATGTCGCAGCCGAACAAATGGCTTCCTATCAGGGGCTTTGCATACTCTGGGAACTCGCCGTCATGCTCTATTGTCCAGTAGGAGATGCATTTTGTGGCGTCCAAAACCCTGTCGGCAACCAGCGCATTTGTAGGGCAGGCTTCAATGCATTTCCTGCATCTTCCGCAATTCCTTTTGTCAGGCTCGTCCCTTTTAATAAAAGCAGTTGTAAGGAATGTGCCGAGCAGCACAAACGAGCCGTGCTTTTTTGTTATAAGGCAGGTATTCCTTCCAATAAATCCCAACCCTGATTTCCATGCAAAATATTTTTCCAAAACAGGTTTTGTGTCGCAGGAGAAAGCCATTTGTGCATCATTAATTCTGTTATCCCTGAAAATTTTTCCAGCTTCAGTGGAAAAAGCTTTCATTTTCTTATTGAAGATTTTATGGTAGTCCCTTGACCTTGCATATTTTGCTATTATCCCGTATCCTTTTTTCATCTCCGAAATTTCCTTGCCCTGAAGATAAGAAATGGCAACTGAAATAACTGTTTTAACGCCGTGAAGAATCTCATTTGGATTTTTCCTCAGGCTCTCAGTCCTTGCCATGTAATCCATTTCGCCTGCAAAGCCTCTGGAAAGCCAGCTCCCATAAGCTTCCTTTATATCTTCCTCCACTTCAGGGCTGCAGAAGCCTATTAGGTCAAAGCCCAAATTTTTTGCCGATTCTACAAGCTTTTCTTTAACTTCCATCTTTCCAGAGCATATACTGTTATTCCCATCAAAACAATGATTAGGGAGATAGAGAACGAGTACTTTAAAATCCTTATTCCCCCGTCATAAAACATCTGCTCAGGATACAATACGACTATTTTTTCTGACAACGGGCTAAACAAATAACTGCCTTCATTAAAAAATGACTTGTGGAATATATCAAAAGATGCTCCAAAATCAACATTCAAAGCCAATATTAAAATTAAATTGATTGCAATTACAATCAAAGCCGCCATCAGAAAAATCCTGTCAAAAAATCTTAGCATTATTCTTTTATCTCTTATAATTAAAATCAATATAGCAAATGATAAAACCAGAGATACCAATGAAATAAAAAAAGTGCTTATTATAATGCTAAAAATTTCCTCCACATCCTGCAAATGGCTTATCTCCCTTTGTGTGAAAAAATCTCCCGGCAATTCATTATTTTTCCCAGACAGAAATTGCAGCACTTTTTGGTTTATCGCATTTATATCATAACTACTTAAAGCAGAATATACATTTAATTTCTTAAATTCCTTATGATAAAATGATTCATCAAAAGCAACATAAAGAATGCTTCCGGAATAAATGAGGAGAATCGGGCTTATTATGGAAACCAATGACAGCAGATTAGCCAATTCCTTTTTGCCCATTTAGCTCAACACGATAACTTCTTTTTCCTCTTTTATCGCCTGATTAATTGCCTCTTCTATTGTTTTTTTGCTCGATATTTTTGAATCTTCAGAGCCTATTTTATTGTCATTTTTTGATTCGGCGAAAACATGGCCTGCGGCTTTTACAATGATGTCATCTTCTCTTTGTTTTTCTTCCCTCTTAGATTCATTGCTCACAAGATTGGAAAGCGTGCCATCCTCTTCCACCTTTTTGTCCTTGTTTTCCTCGTCAAGATTGCCTTTATTGCTGTTATAGACGCTTCCTGCGCCTCCTTTTTCCGAGCCGTATTTTGACTCGTTGTAGCCAAGAGGCTTGTCTTCAGCAGAATGCGAGATAGAGCCGTATTTAGATGATGAAGAATAAGAATCACTCTTCTGTATTATATCCAGCTTGTCTTCGTCCCATATATTAAACCGCTTGTTGTACATTTTTACGAGGCAATCGGATGGCTCCACTGCGGGATCCTTACCTTGTAGCCTTTTTTGGCAAGCATCTCTATTGTCTTGTGGTTATGCTCTATTAATCTCATGTCTAAAGCATCCTCAAATTCATGCTCAAAGTCCAAAAAAGGTTCTAATTGCCCCATATTTGCACTAAATTTACCCTTTATAAATCTTTCTGTCTATACCACTATCTAATAATGATTAAATCTTTGACAGCGCAAGGTCGATTTTTTTCCTTAGTTCAGACTCAGGATATGCGCCAACTATCCTGTCAGCTTCCTTTCCCTTGCTGTAGATTATCATGCACGGTATGCCCCTTACATCATACTGCCCTGCAATATCCTGATTGTCATCAACATTGAACTTCGCAAACTTTAGTTTAGTTAAATACTCTGACTCAATTTTCTCCAGGATAGGACCTACAATCCTGCACGGCCCGCACCAAGGCGCCCAGAAATCAACAAGAACAGGAATTTTGCTGTCAAGAACATTCTTTTTGAAATTGCTTTTGTCAAGCCCTATCATTAAAGATTAGAATAACCAAATTATTTATATATTTATTGTTTTAATGATTTGGCATGGCAAGTTTTGTTGATGCTGTGAAAAAACCGAGCAAATTGCAGCTTTTGATTACTGCATTCCTTATACTCTTTTTAGGATTTTACGTCAAGGAAAGCGTGTGCGCTGCCAGCATATTTTTTGCATTTTGCGTGGATGAGCATGGCTTTCCTTTTATAGGCATAATAACAGGGCATATTGGCAGCGTGCCTCAGGAATTGCTTCAGGAAAGATTTCTTGGGCAATTATTTATCAAGAAAGAAAGCATTTTATTCAATCCAGCCCTGATTTTCCTAAATGCTGCAGTTTATTACTTATTCGTCTCATTCCTTTTTTGTATCTCTAATATAAATAGCAGGAAATTCCTTGAATCATAATGAACTCATCCAGAATATACAAGCCAAGGGAAGACTCAACTTTGCTTGAAAATCATGTCCGGCAGCATGCAAAAGGGAAAGTGCTGGATGTCGGAACAGGCTCGGGCATACAGGCAAAGGCTGCTGCTGGAAGCAAAAATACCTCTTCTGTCCTTGCAGTTGATGTGCAGAAAGGAGTAATTAACTACTGCAAAAAGTGCATAAAAAACAGGAAGATAAAATTCATGCAGTCTGACCTGTTTTCAAAAGTGCGCGGAAAGTTTGACACAATAATCTTCAATCCCCCTTACCTTCCTGAAGACATAAGAGTAAGGGACATCACAATAGAGGGCGGGAAAAAAGGATATGAGCTGCTTGAGAGATTCTTAAATGATGCCAGCAGATTCCTTGATTCAGACGGAGCAATCATAATACTATTTTCTTCACTGACCAAAAAGGAGAAAGTTGAAGAATTCATAAGAAACAATCTTTTTGACTTTCAGGAGCTTGAGAAAATGCATATTTTCTTTGAGGATTTGCATGTTTACAGGATAATAAAATCCGAAATTCTCAAAGCGCTGGAAAAAAATGGCGTCAAAAGCCTGAAATATTTTGCAAAAGGGCATCGCGGGATAATATATAAGGGAATTTACAAGGGAAAATCTGTCATAATCAAATGCAAAAACCCGAGAAGCATGGCGGAAAACAGGATTCAAAACGAGGCAGAGTGGCTTAAAATCCTTAACAAACATGGAATTGGGCCTAAATTCCTTTTTTCAGGGAAGGGTTATCTGGCATATGAATTTGTGGATGGCATATTTATTGCAGACTGTCTGAAAAAATCCAATAAAAGACAGATAATCAAAATTCTAAAAAACATTTTTTCGCAGATGCTGATTCTTGACAAGCTGAAGGCTGATAAGGCGGAGATGCACCACCCCTATAAACATATTATAGTGAAAAACCGCAAAGCTGTGCTTATAGATTTTGAAAGGATGCGCATTGCTGAAAACCCGAAAAACGTGACGCAGTTCTGCCAGTTTCTTATGAACAGCGCAGTTTCAGGCATACTGGCGGAAAAATCAATTAAGATAAGCAAATCAAAGCTTATTGAATTGGCAAAAGCTTATAAAAACTCTAAGACAACGTCAAATTATAAAAGGATAGTCAGCGCGCTATAAAAGCAAATTCTTATCATTATATTCTCTGGACTGAGCAATAGCAATCTGTGGAATTACTGCAAGACTTACTTCAGCAGTTCCTGTTACAAGCAAAGCCACTGCAGCCACTAAGAATGGTGTCGGTTTTCTTTCTGTAATGTTCAGGAAGCCAACTATTAATCCTAATATCACTAACTTGAGATTAGAAATCCAACGATAAAAGCCCATTTCCCAAATCTCTTACTTTTCAACATCTTCAACTTTTGGCTCTGCTCTTGCAGGAATTTCTTGTGTTTGGTTTAGTTGCTCTCCTGTTGGCATTTCCTGGATTTCAACAGGTTCTTTAGCAACTTGAACTTCGCTAACATTTTCTTTTGCTGGCTTAGAAAAAGCATTGAAAACTAAAATCAAAACCAGAATTAAAGTTATTATTTCCAAGATATTGGACTTTATCCAAGTTTTCCATTCATTTGTCATTTTATACCTCCTTTATTTTTTTGCTAATGCATATAGCACTTTTAGAGCAACTACAACAGTAGCAGGCGCTAGGACATATATTACTGAGCTAAATAGTGCTGCTGCCCATTCAGGGAATAGTGTTAAGCCAGAAAGCAGATTAAGCATAAAAGTTATTGCCAATCCTGAAATCAGGAATAATATCCCCTCTGCATGGAAAATATTTAAAATACCAACAACAACGCCTATTGCCAAAAGCCAATATACCCAATTAAATGGCAGGCTGTAATTGGCAGAAAGAATGCCTAAGATTAAGGCAACTATAATGCCAATTAAAACAACAGCAAAACCTTGTTTTTTATCTGTAAAATCCAGTTTTGGCAATGGAATAGGTTTCTTTTGTTTATCCATTTTATCACATTCTAAACACTTAAAATCGTGTCTTCACTAAGCAAAGCTCCGCAATTATCACAAATTGGATCTTCTATATCTGAGATTCTTCCGCATCTGTAACACTTTAATTCGTAATCAATCCAATTCTCATTATTCAGTTTCATTTGAATTTTTTTTCTATTGTGCAAATTAAAATCAATCTGATCTGGCTAATGCCCAGATGCTTTTTAATGCAACCACTAAAGCTGCTGGCGCTACAAAAACTACCATGTTTTTCAGGATTGACTCAACGACTCTTCCCACTAATGCAACTGTCCCTAGGCCTGCTGCACCAACTGCTAATAAAGCTATTGAAGCTATTAAAAATTCCTGAACTTCTCCAGATGTTATGTTCAAAACACCAACAACTAAGCCTGCAACAATTAGCACAGTTGCCAAATATGGTATAGCGACAAAACCAGCTACTACTGCAACTAGTATGCCTACTAAAAAAATCCAATGCCCAATCTTGGAATAATCCTTTCCTAACGCAAGTCCTTTAACCTCTTCTTTTTTAGCCATCTTTTACCATCCTCCTTATTGTTTAATTCTTAATATTCCAGGAACATGAAGCTGTTGAATATTTTTATTTAAATCAATATTTTTTATCCAATTTAGATTGAATTTAGGCAGTTTGAATTTATTTTTAACTATTGTTCTTCTAATAATCTTAGGAGGAGCACTTGCTTTTTCCTGTAATTCTTTAATTGTTTTTTCCAATGCCAAGAATCTTTCTTTAAACTCTTTGTTTTCAGTTCGTAAAATTCCAAGGACATTTAATCTTTTTTCAGCCATTGCCTTTTTCTCCTTGCACCTAAGTTCTTTTTTGGGTTTAGAGATAGCTTTTTTAGCTTCAACCAATTTTTTAAATTTTTTTGACGCTTTTTTTATTTTTTCAGGATATTTAAGAAATTTAACTATGCCATGCCTAAACTCTATTAGCTTTTTTCCTTCTAATTTTTTAATAATATCAAGAAGCTTATGCCTATCTACACCCAAGTCGGTCGCAAGCCTAAAAGTATTGGTCTGTCCCTTCTTTTTTAAATACCCAAGCACACTTTTATGGGACATTTTCAGCTACCTTTTTGTGTTTTTATCCCTCATACACCCCAAAATGCCTTGATGTATTCGTTAAATGGCCCTTTAGCATAAGCCCTAAATTCCCTTTTCTTGCCATTGATCTGGTTTACAAAATACCTAACAGCGTCTCCCATGTGCTTAATAGCTTCTCTGTGCTCGTTTACCTGGGCTTTGATATCCTGCTTGTATTTCTTGATTTTTGGCGCGTAATCATTGATTTTTTTGGCCATATTGCTTATTCCTTCTTCTCGCATTTTTACTGCCGCATCATTGAGGTCTTTTGAAAAATGCTTATAGCTTGACTGCAGCGATTTCACGTTTGATTGAAGCTCTCTCACATTTTTACTCATTTTTCTTGAGTAGTCTCCCATGCTTTGTTTTTCAGCTTCAATAGCATTCTGATAGGATCTTACAGATGTCTTTGGTTTTGCTTCTGCTGCATCAGCCTTTGCCTTTTTTTTAGCCATTTTTATCGTCCTCCATTAAGTTTTGTTGAAAATAATGATTATAAAAAATAAATCAAAAAAGGAAAATAAAAAAATTTCCTTCTTTATTTACGCAGTTGCCGGAACTGCTATTGATGCCTGCTCAACCTTTGTGATCTCTTCTGCGTAATGCAAGAATGTATCTACGCAAGCTATCACAACTCTAGCTTCAACAGTCAAAATCTCTATCCCAACAAGGTTTACCCTTGCCCATGCATCGATCACAATTCCCTTATCCAAAACCCTGTCCAGCACTTCTGCTATTCCAGTAGAATCTGGAGTTCTATTAGCCATGTTCTTACACCTCCCTTTTTTTAATTTTCAAAATGTTCAAAAATAGGATATTTCTCAACTGGATTATATATAAGCTTTTTTTCTCGGCAAACATTAGACAAAAGAAAACGAAAGCAGATTTTTGATTTGTTTTTGGTTTTGTTTCAAAACTTGAAAATAAAGTGTTTATTTCTTGTGAAATTTTTGGACGTATGACTGATAAGCCTTTTTCTTTCTCTTAACATCTGCCTTAAACCCTTTGACATAACTTTTAAACTCATTTTGCTTTTTTGATACCTTTTTTGATACATTTTTTATGTAATCTTTCATATTGCTTTCTAGGATTATCTGCTTTTTTTCTTTCTGATGCGGCTTTTTAATCCTCATTTTCATTTTTCGAAAAAGCAGATAATCCTAGAAAGCAAATTTAAGCAGGTTTCTATTCTTGCTTTCAACTCATTTCTTGTTTCACCGCTTAAAGAATAAATAACCTCTCTTCCTTTGCCATTTTTCTTTACAAGTTCGTTGTCCTTCTCTAATTGATAAAGCAGGGGATAAAGGGTTCCTTGCGACAAAATGCAGTGAAAATGGCTTGCTATGTCTTTAAGTATCTGGTAACCTGATTTATCGCCCCTTTGCAGCAATAGAAGCGTTACAAGCTCCAAATTGTCCTTTACAAGTTTTTCTAAAATCTCATTTGGCAGCGCATGAATTTTTGGAAAAATTGTTTCAAAGGATGGCGATATTGTCGGAAGCAAAAAAGTATTCATGTTTTCCTGCAGGAGATAAACTCTTTGATGCATTCGGATAATTTGCTGGATAAATTGCTCATTGAGATTTGCTGTTTCAAATGCATTAATTAATGTGAAGGGCATTTTATGCTGAATATCCTTGTACTTTCTTTTCCAGCCGGGGGGATTTACACCCTGAGACTTTTTTATTAGGTCATCTAAGAAAGGAATAAAAATTTGTTCACCCCCCCCCCGCATTTAAACTTGCATTTGACCAGTCAGCAATCAAGAGCATATTATTATTGCTTTTTTCCATTTCGCCAAAACATTTGTCTATTTGATTTTTTAGCTCTTGAATAATATTGTCATTTATTACATTGAAAAAGTAGTTTCGAACATTGAAAGGAAAACTCAATTGATTAGTTTTATGGGATACATAAAGCAGAATAGAGCCGTTACCTGCCATCTGCCTCATGAAATTCTGGAATATTTGCTTATGGGCATTTGTATTGTTATAGAGAACAAGGAAATTCTCACCATATCCTATTTTGTCAAATAAAACATTCCTGCCTAGATTATACGAAATAACTCCTTTGTAAATCTTACCACACCCCCTTTTTAAGGCAGATTCTTTAATTTCGAAAACCGAAAGTAAAGACATATATACCTAAATATTTAAATACCAACCATCTAATAAGTAACTAAGATACTTATAAGGAGTTAGGCTACTTTATGTGGAACAAAATCTAGAAGAGGGCTCGCAAAAGCAAAAATGCCATTTGTTTCAGATAATGGCAATTATAGGTAAAAAGTGGACAATAGCAATTCTACAGCAGATAGATATCAACGGCTATAAGGGTTATAATTTTATGCTCAAAGAGTTAGGTAAAATAAGTTCTAAGGTATTGTGCGAAAGGCTTATCGAATTAGAAAACAGCAGTCTCATAAAAAGGAGTGTTATTGCCGACAAAAGACCAGTCAGCACCAGTTATAGCCTTACCGAAAAAGGCAGAGACATGCTAAAAATTATTGATAGTTTAAGGATGTGGAACAATAAATATCACAGTGAAGAGTTAAATGGCCAATGTGATAAAAATATATGCGCTAAATGCAAATTATACTAATTTTTCTGCATAAGATTTATATTCTGCCTGCAAACACTCCACGCTAATATGCAGCGTAAAAATCACATGTATATATCTAAAACAAAGAAAAAAGTCTTGCTTGCCGCAATGGACATTCTAGTATTGTCATGGCTGAAAAGCCAGCCTCTCTGCGGTAAAGACATCAGAGACATAATAAGAAAAAAATTTGGCTTGAACATAGGTCCGGGAACATTGTACCCAATCCTCTATCAATTGATGGATAAGGACTTCATGGAAGTAAGGGTGTATCATAAGAAAAAACTATACTTTTTAACAAAAACCGGAAAGGAAATTTCCAGCAGAGTCCAAAAGAATTATTTTAAAATGCAAAAAGCCATTAATTTTTTATTGAAAAAGTAAGCCTATACTCACGGACAAAAATAATTAGTCATTTGTTGTCCGTTCCTAATAAGCAAAAGACATGTTTATTTGTCTAAAAATTTGTGTCTTTTGCTATATTGCAGCAGCCATTTCCATAATGGAAAGTATTTTATCTTTTTGCTGTCAATTTTTTCTTCTGATTCATAATTCTCAGTTATTACAAGCAGATTACTGCATTTGAGTTCTTTACTGGCTTTGAGCAGTGCTGTTACTTCCCGCTTTTTAGTTATGGGATCAGCTATATTGTAGCAAACTTGTATTAGCTGCTGCACTCTTGAGCCAGGCTTGACAACAAAGTCAATTTCTTCCTTGGTTGGGCTCATCCAATAAAAGATTTTGTCTTTACCGAATCTTTTTATTAATAAATTTGCAGCTATATTCTGGTAGAGCCAGCCGTTATCCTGGCTGAATTTAAAGCTTACTAAGTTTCTCAGTCCATTGTCAATTGCATAAACGACAGACATTGTTCTTTCCTGCTCCTTAACCGAATAAGAGAATTTTTTAATAAAGTTGAGCAAGTACGCTTCTTCAAGATAGTATGAGTAGCGCTCGATTGTATCCAGGCTTAATTCCTGAAATTTAGATATGCTGTGAAATGATATTCTTCTGCCAGCATTGGTCAGGTAAAATCCTGCTAAAGATTTTATTTTTAAAACGTTAGCTATTGTTCTGCTTTCAATAACATCTTTATTGATTATGTCCTCAAAGTAAGTCTGCAGCAATTCTTTTTTAGACTCTTTTAGGCAAATCAAAGGAAAACCGCCGTACTGCAGATATTCATTTAAAAGAGATTTGATTTTGTGCCTTTTCGCAATTAAATCCAGCTTGTCTTTAACTTCAATTTTTTTAAATATCAGGAATTCGCTAAACTCCAATGGGTAAACTGTTAAGTCCAAATGCCTTCCAGTTAGCACTGAAGAAAGTTCCCCCCGCAGAAGTTTGGAGTTTGACCCGGAAACAAAAACTTGCGCTTTCTTTAATTCATGCAATGTCCTGGCAAACTTTTCCCAACCCTTTATTTTTTGCACTTCATCCAAAAAAACGTATTGCTTATTGGCTGGCTGCGCATATTCCAGGTAAACATCATAAATTTGATTTAGCAATTCCAGACTGAATTCTCCAAATCTGACATCCTCAAAATTAACATACAGAATATTCTTAGGATCTACTTTTCTATTTATCAGTTTTTTAATATACTGATGCATTATTGTGGATTTACCGCTTCTTCTAACACCCAAAACAACAATTATTTGCTCCGTTTCAGCCAATTTTGCTAATTTTTGAAGATACTCTTCTCTGGGTATGCCTGCATTATGATCTTTAGTCCAAAAGTTCCAATCTTCGAGTATTTCTATAATTTGGGCTTTTTCCATACTCATTCTGGAGATGAAATTAGTATATAAATCTATCGGTCATATTATCAAATTATGACCGATATAATACCTAATTTTTGTTTGAATAAAAAGAAAAATTTAAATATTAGTTAGTATATCTGGTTATACTAGTATATCTAGTCTAACAAAAGTGAGCAAAATGAATACTTTGATTAAGAATATAGATGAGGAAAATTGGCACTTTCTTAAAGTGGAGGCAGTAAAGCAAAATATTACTCTTGGAGAATTATTTAACAGACTTGTTGAAGAGCACAAAAATAGGGATGAAGACATGAATGCAAGCTGGCAAAGAATATTCTCAAGACCTGCTTTGCTTACTAAGGAAGAGGCTAAACGCATGCATAAGGCTATAGAATCTTTTAGAAGAGAATTTAGCTTTGAGGGATAGCTTATATGATAGTTCTCGATACAAATATTTTGATTGAATTTGAAGCGCATAATGCTGAACTAATTAAATTCCTGCAAAATTTAACTAAAAGGTTCCTTAGCAAACCTTATATAACATCAGCCAATTATAGTGAATTCCTGTACGGCTTTATTAAAGAAAGCCCGAAAAAACAGGAGAAAGCAATAGAATTTTTAGAAGAGTACAAGCTGCTCAATACATCAAAAAATAGTTCCAGGCTTTTAGCCAAAATAAAGTACGAACTTGAGAAAAAAGGTAAAATGATTCCAATTTTTGATGTATTAATAGCGTCTATTGTAATGGATAAGAAAGCTATGCTCATTACTTTTGATGAGCATTTTAAAAATATAGAAGGGTTAGAAGTGATTATACCTTCCAAACTTTAATTAATAGGTTTATTCTCAAATTCTGAAACAAACAACGAAACAGAAGTTATATAAGAAACTTGATTTAAATTTAGTAATCTACTAATAAAAGGGGTGGTTATTAATGTATAATTCGGTTCATAAGAGAAAAGTTCTGGGCGGCAGTAACGGCAGGATCCATCAAACATTAGAAGAAAAGGACAAGGAAACTAAAGAGAAAGAAAAGAAACTTAATCAAATTGATATTTCTTTATCAAAAATCAGGAAAGAAGTGGAAAAGGAGAAAATAGAAACTGAATACCTTGCTCCTGAAATCAAAAACTGGGTTGAGACAGACTTGGTTAAAGAAGTCAAGGAAAGAGTTAAAAACTGGATTTCTTTAAAATACCCCGTGCATATTATTGGCCCGACAGGCTGCGGCAAGACAATTCTTAGTTTGCGGGTAGCTCAGGATCTGGGAAGGCCTGTTGTGTGGATTAATGGAGACGAAAGCATTACTACAACAGATTTAATAGGCGGTTATTCTCAAGTAGAGGTTAACTCCATAAGAGATAAATATATTCATAATGTTTTCAAAGACAAGGATGTTTTGAAAGCAGAATGGATTGACAACCCATTAACCCTTGCCTGCAAATATGGCTATACATTGATTTATAATGAGTTTTCACGCTCAAAAGCAGCTGCAAATAATGTTTTGCTTTCTATATTCAGCGAAGGCATTTTAGAGCTTCCCACGCAATTTGGCGAAGAGCGCTATGTAAAAGTGCACCCTGATTTTAGGGCTATATTCACTTCAAATTCTATCGAATATGCAGGCGTCCATAGGCCGCAAGACGCTTTATTGGATAGGATGGTTGGCATTTATATGGATTACTACAACAAAGAAACTGAAGCAAAAATTATATCCGCTCACTCTAAAATTAATGAAAAAGACGCGCTTTTAATAGCTGAGATGATAAGTTTGCTAAGACAGAAATTTCCAAATGAAAATTGCTTAGGAACGCGGGCAGGCATAATGGTCGCTCATGCCTTAAATCTTAAAAAGAAATATGATAAGCCGACAATAAAAACATTGCTTGCAGATGTTCTAACCTCAAAAACAAAAGATCTAGGTCATTTTAGGGAACTGACAAAAATCATAGAAAAATTATGAACAAAATGAATGCAATTGAAATCAATAAAAAGGCTTGTGAGTCAATAAAAGAAGCCCTTAATGTGAATCCTGAAAGCATTTGCGCTATAGAAAAAAATGGCAATGAATGGCGCGTTGAGGCTGAAATTTTAGAAAGAAAAGCAGTTCCAAACAAATTCGACTTATTAAAAGTCTTTGAGTTTAAATTGGATGGCAATGGCAAAGTCAATAGTTTTAAGCTATTAAGAAGAAAACAAAGGGGTGACTTGGACTGATGGAAATAAACCAGATATTATGTTTTACCAACCATTGCCTGCACCTGTGCAATAGCTCAAACATTAAAAAAATTGTTTTATCTTATCTGGTTGATGCAGATGCTTTTGTCACTAATAACGTTGAAGAATGGAAAAAGATGCTTGATGAAAATGAAATTAAATGCCTGATAAAAAAGCCAGGTGATGCAAAACAAAATGAGAGGGTTGTTATTGATGGCTCTTCTCTTGGCATGGATTTTGAAAAATGGGAGCTAAAATGGAAAAAACAAAGCAGAGCTATATGCGTCTACAGCATTGACAAAATAGATCCTTCGATATTAACCCGCCTGGTTAATGCTCATGACAAGATGCTCCTATCCATTGACAAAATAAGGATGCTGTCAGATAAAAATCTGGAAAGGGAAATAAACGAGCTTAATCCGGAAATTATTGAAAATCTGGTGAAAAAAGAGCTAAAAAATATAATTTTATCTTTGCTTTTATCAAAACCAATGTCAGGAACAGATTTAGTTAAAATTCTTTATCAAAAATTCAGGGTGTTTATATCTCCTGGGATGCTATACCCTACTTTGCATGAATTAGAAAAGAATGGCTTATTAACAGTTGAGTATAAATTAAAGAATAAAATCTATAGTGTTCAGGAGAAAAAGCAGGCAGAGCTTCTGCTAAAAGATCATGTGAGAGTCAATTCATTGTTATCGCAATTTCTGCTAAATGAATGAAAATGGAAACAGAAAACGGATACTTATATGTTTATGGCGTAATTAATAATAAAAATCTAAAGTTGGGAATAAAAGGATTAAAAGACAAGCCAATTGAAAAAATTGATTTCAGAGATATATCGGCTTTAACAAGCATTTATCCAATCCTGCATCCAGCGCTGAAAGAGGATGAAGCTATGCAGCATGCTGATATATTAAAGAAAATAGCGAAAAAAACAACAGTTATACCTATGTCTTTTGGTATGGTATTTAATGATCAGGAAATATTAGAAATGATTTTATCAAAATCCTGTATGGCTATTAAGCAGACATTAGCTTTAATTGATGGAAAAATTGAGCTTGGGGTTAAAGTTGTGCAAAATCAGTTTTATGATGCGCCTAATGGGATAGCGCTGGAAATTTTAGGGCAATTGGATAAATTGAGCGTAAAAAGCGTGAAAGGAGACAATTTTAGCAGCAGGCTTTTGCTAAATCATTCTTTTTTAGTTGAAAAAAATAAATTTTCAAAATTTTCAAAAGAAATAGCTGAACTTGAAGAGAAGCATAAGAACTTAAAGTTTATTTACACAGGGCCATGGCCCCCATATTCATTTGTCAATATAAATATTAAAGGCAGTTAAAAAATGATCATCATTGATGATTTATTAAAAAGCCTGAAGGTTTTAGCTAAGCCTTTTGATGTGATAGGGACGATAGAGCTGCTAAGGGATATTGCCTTAAAAGAAAAGTATAACCTCAAAGCAATTAATAACAAAATAAAGGAAAACAGGCTGCTTTTTGAAATAGGAGAGATAACAGAAAAAGAGTATAATGAAAAGCGCAAAGCATTGTTAGAAGAGTTGGAAAAGGCGAAAGAGTTTATGGAAAATTTGCCAAAAGATATCGAAATTCGGGAAATGTAATTATTGGGGTGATTATAATGGTTGATTCGATTGGAAGATCTCCTGTAGGAAGAAGCGCTATGGTAGGCAGAAAAAGAAGGAATTTTTTGCAACTAACAATTCGGAAGATGGAGCAGTGGCGCGACAAAGCGAGGATAAACCTCTTTCAGCAAAGAAGAAGGTACAAACAAAAGATTGAAATGAATGAGGCGTTAATGAGGGCCAAAAAAGCAGGCAGATTGCCAAACCTTAATCCCAGCGGTGCGCTTAGCCGGCTTAATGATGATGGGCTTATACCCAAAGCCAGAAAGTTTGGCATAACCCATTCTACCGTTCCTTCAAAGCCAAAATATTCAATAGTAAAGCCAGCAGAAAGGATCTATGGCAATAGGTGGAAAAAGATGGAAAAGGGGATTAAAAAATGACAAATTTCAGTCCAGATAGTGTGGGGCTTACCGAACTTATTGACAGGATTCTGGACAAAGGCTTGATAATAAATGCAGACATTAAGATAGATTTGGTAGGAACTGAGATTTTGGGAATAAAAATCAGGGCTGCATTGGCAAGCTTTGAAACAGCTGCCAGATTTGGATTGTCATTTCCGGCAGGCACAAACTTAAATGCCCCTGCATGGGAAGAGCTAGGAATCAAATCAGAGTTTTGCCCAAGCTGCGGAAATCAAGTGCTTACAAAGGCTGAAAGCGTTTGCTCTTGCGGCTGGAAAAAAACTATTGTTAAACAGGGAGAAAAACAAATTGAGGTGGCAAAGAATGAAAGCTACAATCAAAAATATAAAACTGAAACGTATAGGCCAAGTCTGGAAAAAGCATAAGCCGCAGGGCTTAGGATTTAGCGACAGCGATGTGATAATTTTAGATTTGAAAATAGAAGATGGCAATGCTTTTGCACAAACCTTTTATTGCAGGTTAAAGGGCGATGGCACTCTTGGCAGAAGCATAACCAGCAGGAGTGGAGGAAGGCAAAAACAAATTCAAGCCTTTATAATGAAATACATCACCAAGGATAAAAACTATAACATTAGGAACAACATCCAAAAATGGAAAGGAAAGGAAGTAGAAGCAGAGAAAATTAATGGCGGTTTTATTATAAAAACTTAGGGTGTGATTAAAAATGGCGCTGCAAGAAAAAATCTATTATCACTAAAAAAATGATAAAACAAGAAGAAAAACCTGCTGAAGAACAAGCTATATCTGGGCAAGAAGTGGAGGAATATCTTGAAGAAGAAAGAGTCAAGGGCACAGTAAAATTTTTCAATCAAAATAAGGGCTTTGGCTTTATTACAGGGGATGACGGGAAAGAATACTATGTTCATAAAAGCGGGTTGAAAGAAGGTATTGCAATAGAAGCAAATGATAGAGTTTCGTTTAAGGCTGCTCAAGGCGATAAAGGTCCAAAAGCCGAAGATGTTGAAAAAATAAGCCAAAGTGAGGAATAAGTAGAAAAAATGACTAAACCTGACAAAGTATGCTTTACATGCGGAACATTATGCTTTGGTTATCAATGCAAAGAATGCCTAAAGAAAGGTCATTGGGGCAGCTTAACCAGAAGAGCAGTCAATAGAAGGCATGCTTTTAGAAGGTATGAAAATGCTTCCTAAAGCAAAAGCAAAGCTGGAAAAGGGAAAACTAATAGCAAAAGTAAAATATCCTTTAGTTGGAGGCGCTGAGCTTGAATTGGGATCAACTAATAAGCTGAAAGCTATTGTTAAAGTTCCATTCATATTTTCAGCAAAGTTTTTAGGGTTTTTAAAATTAAAAGGGGGGAAGGATAAAAATGAAAAAGAAAAAAGATGAAGGCAAAAAAGGAATTGTAGAAAGTTTTTTGGGAGGAATGCCTTTGTTTGGAGATTTTTTTAAAGAGCTGGCAAAAACAGAGACTTTCAAAGAAAAATTCAAGGAAGTAAATGAAAAAATAGAAGAAAATCTCAGAGTGGGAGGAAAAACATGGAATGTCGAAGCAAATATCTCAGTAAGACCTCTTTCATTAAGGCCGTCAGCGAGATCGATAATAAGCCCAATAAAGCCAGATACTTCTGAGTTGGCTATAGGAAAAGATTATTTCTACGGAAAAAAAGGCAATAAATTAACCATAGCTGTAAAAGTCCCGGAAGAAGATGCAGATTTGAGTATAAACCATAAAACCTTGTTAATCAAATCAGAAGATTTTGAAAAAAAGATAGAGCTGCCTGATTACTATAGGAGCATCACAAAAAAGCAGTATAAAGATGGGATTTTAGTGGTTGAATTAACAAAATGACTATTAAAGTTGATTCTGATAATCTAAAGGAGGGCTTACTGGGACTAGTGATAGCCTTAGTAGAAATCATTAAAGAAGTATTGGAAAAACAGGCAATTTACAGGTTTGAATCAAATTCCCTAAGAGAAGAGGAAGCAGAAAAACTTGGCATTGCTTTTATGCAGCTAGATGAAACAATTAAAAAAATCAAAAAAGAAAATAATTTAGAAAAAACAGCAGATAAAATAAGGGCTGACTTGGATAATTTAGTGAATGATGGCATTACAAAATTGATTAACCCAATAGAGTTAAAAAATGAGGTTGTTGAGCATGCCAGATGATGCTTTATATGTATATGGAATCGTTAAATTGGGGTTTGATTTAGACTGGAGAGAAGCAGGCATTGAAGGAAAGAATGTTTATACCATTAGTGAATGCGGGTTTAGCGCTTTAGTTCATGATTGTGAGGAAAAACCTTACATGTCAGAAGATCCAAACAAAATTAAGGAATTGATAATTGCTCATAATAAGATTTTGGACAGAGCAATCAATCATTTTGATGGTGTTATACCACTGCATTTCAATACAATCATTAAGAAAGGAGGGAATTCATCGCAATATAACCTTAAAAAATGGCTTAACAATAATAAAGAGAGATTAGAAAAGACATGGGACAAAATAAAAGGCAGGGGAGAATATGGCATCAGAATTTACTATGATAAGGAAAAATTAATAGAAGAAGTTTCTAATAGTGAAGAAATAAAAGATATTGAAACAAATAGGGAAGGAAAAGGCGCTGGCTTAAGCTATTTATTGCAAAGCAAAGCAAAAACCAAAATTAATGAAATTGGATGGGATAAAGTTAATGGGTTTAAGAAAAAATTTTATGACGATATCAAAAAAGTAACTGCTAATCTGAAAATAACTCCTTCGAGGATTTTTATAGACGAAGAAAAGGACTTGTTAGTGAATTTGTCTGTTCTGGCTGATAATCAGCAGATAAATAAAATCAAAGGATTTTTAGAGCAAAAAATTGGCAATGGTTTTTCATTTCAGTTAGCAGGCCCGTTTGCTCCTTACTCTTTTGTCGAAAATGAAACAGCATAATATCGGAATTGTAGAGCTGATTGACAGAACTTTAAACAAAGGCGTTATTTTAAATGCTGATTTAGTGATAACAGTAGCTGATGTTCCTTTATTGGCTGCAAATTTAAAACTAGCCTTGGCAAGTGTTGAGACTATGTTAAAATATGGTGTTATGGGTGATTGGCTAGTGCCAGTTTCGTTGAATAAGGAAGAAAATAAAGCAATAGAAACTGTAGAGATAAAAAATTAGAGAAAAACTTTAAATAAAGTGTGGTCTATCAATATCTTGATATGAAACTGAAAAAAGGCCATATTGCAGCATTGATTGTTCTTATACTACTTGCTTTAGGCTATTTTGCCTATAAAAATTATTACAGCAGCGAAATTGGCTGGAAGGTTTCCAAAGAAGGCGTTATGAGATTTAAAGTGCCTGATAAAATTGAGTTTTCTAAAACGCCCTACAATGAAAATGAGTATTTCACAATTGAGAAAATTATTTATCAAAGCAAGGATGCGCAGATTCATGGCTTGCTCATAACGCCTTATTCACTGGAAGAGTTGCCTGGGCTGGTTTATCTTCCAGGGGCTGGAGTGAGCAAGGAATCTGCATTGAATGTGTCTGCAACAATAGCAAGCCTTGGATTTATTGTGCTGGTAATAGACCAGAGAGGGATTGGAGAGACAAAAGCCCCATTAGCGAATATTGACCGGGACTTTGCGGGCTTTACGGACAAAAAAGAGCCTTTCCAGCATTTAATGGTTTATGATGCGCTTCTTGCAGCCAGAATTCTGGACAAAATGCCTGGAATTGAAAAAGGCTCTATATTTATTGCAGGAGAGAGCATGGGAGGAAGAAACGCCATGATTGCAGCGGCGATTGGTCCAAGCATAAAAGGCGTTTTGGCAATAAGCTCTTCGGGGTTTGGATTTTTGCCAAAGGGAGATGAGGAGAAAGACAGGTTCATAGAATCCCTTGACCCTGATAATTATGTGAGGCTCATTCCGCCAAGAAGATTTGTGATGCTGCACAACATTCAGGACCAAATGATACCTTTTGATTCTGCTGTGGCAACATATAAAACCGCAGGAGAGCCAAAGAACTTTTTTTACATCAATGAAACTTCATGCAAGCATGGCTACTGCGCTGGAATGCACACTGCTTTGAAGGAATCCCTTTATTTCCTTGCTTCTGCTAAGGTTTAAGATATAGGATTTAAGAATACTGGCAATTATAATGGCGGAACTAAATAATTGAGCAGTAATTCTTCCGCTATTATATCAGGAGGACACAAAGTATTTTCAATCTGAAAGTTCATTCCGTCGCTTCGCGACCAAGCTACACTCGGCGGAATTTTGACTAACACTAAAATTCCGCCTCGAATTTATTTCAACGTCTGTCACTTTTCGAGCATGGCAGGAGAGCGACGCCTCGCACTAGTTTTGCCGAAGGCGGAAATAAAAATAAATTTTTGGTGCGTTAAGATTAATATATAAAAAATTAAGAATAGCATAAGGTAGTCCTTGCAATGTCCTTCACCGAGGTTGACATGGCCTTTACATTCTCTATAATTTTTGCCAATGCAACATGCTCAGTATATCTCGATTTTGAATTTCTGACCGAGGAGATGTTTGCATATTTTTCCAGAAATTTGTCGCAGAGCCTTGTCCTTTCCTTGTTTAAAACTTCTATATCTGTTGCCAGCTTCAGGTCCATGTTATAATACGATTTCATGACATCCTTATAATTCTCACCGATATCAAAATGCAGCTTTTTAAGCTCATTGATGGCATCCCTGCTCAGGTTGGCGTACTTGGAATATCGCGCAATCCTTTTCTGGTTGTCAGCTATGCTTTCTATCCTCATAAGCACAAGCTTGTCGGAATGAAGCTTCCATGAGTCAGAGCCAAGCGCTTTTGCTATTCTTGAATTCTTCATTCCGCTTTTTATGACTCTTTTCGCGAGAAAATAAAGCCTGTTGATGTCAATGTCCCTGTTGTCAATGGCCTCGCAGCAGTCGTAGCCTTTTGCGCAGTTCATCGCGTCATCTATCATTGCCCTTGTTATAACATCCATTCTCCTGATTATGTTTTTTATGGAAATCTCGTTTAAGTTGATCAAGTCCTTTGCAACAATCCTTTTGCCGGTCTGCTCCATTATCTCCAGCCCGGAGAGATTCCTGATAATCTCCTTTATTTTTGAAGCCTGATCATTTAAGTTGTTAGAAACAATGTTTATTGTGTCGCAGTTATTCAAGTAAGAAGACACTATCTCGCATTTGAGGCGCTCAAGGTCCTTGCCGTTTGCGTCGATTGTGACTTCTTGGGCAACTTCTTTCCGCTCAGCGCTGTTCGGCGCTATCACAAGCTCGCAGCCATTTTCATTAATTGCCATCAAATCCCCTTTTTTTAGATGGTTTTTTTCAACCCATGACTTTGGCATGGAAACAACAAAAGATCCCTTGCTGAACCCTATAAGTTTTCTCATGTCGATTTTGACCACCCTTTTAAACAAAAAACTGCCAGTTTAAACTGGCAGTTTTTTGTTAGCTTGCTTGTATATAAATATTTTGATTTGTATATATATTATAAGAATTATATGGGGCAGCTATATATAATTTGCTTACCCGTAAAATCTCAGGAGGTGGTGGGAATGGAATCCTTAGATATTGATGGGGAGAGCAGTGACGACAGCAACATCTACTCCAGAAATGTGAGGGAGCTTCTTCTTGAAGATGATGAGATAAGCCCATTAGAGGAGGGCTTCCTTAATGGCTATGATGGGGCTGTATAAACAAGAGAGGTGAAAATATGGCAAGAAATTACTGCACGAGTTGCGGGACGATAATTTTCCAGAGCGCATTCAGCGACCCTTACTTATGCAGGGAGTGCGAAAAAGTGCTTGATGGCAACATTGCGCCTGAAAGGTTCGCGCACCTGGACAGCATTTTTTAGATGGAAAATGACAGAGTGCCTAAACAGAGACATAAAAAACGTATTGGGAAAGGAAAATTTCTTTTTGATAGCAGGAGCCTCTGATATTCATTTTAATTGAGCCGTTTAGCAGCCATTCTTTGGCTGCAACATTTTTTGATATATACCTATCTCTTAATCAAATACTTCCTGTCCTTGTCCATATCAGTAAAGTTGTCTGCCTCTTCTTTCGTCTTTGAAGAGCATGACCTTCCGAATGCCATAACTTCAATGCGGCATCCAAGGGCATATTTCAGGTGCTTGATTAATTCAAGAAAATCTCCATCGCCGCTTACTATGACAATTGTATCAAGCTTCGGCGCAAGTTCTATGCTGTCCATTGCAATCCCGATGTCCCAGTCGCCCTTTTTTGCTCCCCCTATGAAAGTCTGCAAATCTTTTGCCTTGACTTCATATCCTATGCTGCTTAATGCGTCAAAGAAATTCTGCTCTTCCTTTATGTCTGCCTTGATGACGTAGGCTATTGCCCTTATAAGGCTCCTTCCCTTTACCGCCTGGTTCAGGATATATGCAAAATTTACTTTTGAGTTGTATAGATTTCTTGCAGAATAATACATGTTCTGGACATCAACGAAAACTCCAATGCGCTGGCTTTTGTTAAAGACGATTTTAGGTCACTTGGATATATTAAATTAGGATTTAGTATATAAATATTCCTAAATTTGTCTTTTGCTTATTAGGAGCGGACAACAAATGGTTTCTATAAGGAAACCCAGAAAGGCTAATCAAGTTAGTCTGTCGCCTTTCGCTGTCTAATTATTTTTGTCCGTGAGTATAGATAAAGCAATTTTCGGAGCGTTAAGAAAATTTCTAAAAAGTGAAAATTCAATTTTGTCTAGCAGCGTTTTAACGCATACGCGCATGAATCTCCGATGTTAATTTTGACGGCAATTGGATTCTTTGATAACAAGGAATTTACGTGCCATCAAAAATACTATATTAAGATTTAGACAGGCACAGAAGCAACACGAACTTTAAAGAGGCAATCGATTTCAAAAATACTATATTAAGATTTAGACTAGCAAAATTAAATTATTTCTTGAATGGGTTAAAACATTTCAAAAATACTATATTAAGATTTAGACGAATAGGGACTAAGAGTATAGGCTTAAAGTTTCGTATTTCAAAAATACTATATTAAGATTTAGACAAAATACGAACTTGAAGAAGAAGGTGGACTACAGAGATTTCAAAAATACTATATTAAGATTTAGACCAAAATTTGAAACAAAATATACAGGACAAAGAACACAATTTCAAAAATACTATATTAAGATTTAGACATGGCAATATTATCCCCAATTCGGAGACCCTTATAGATTTCAAAAATACTATATTAAGATTTAGACTTTTAACGCTGTAAGTGTGTTCAAAACAGCACAAAATTTCAAAAATACTATATTAAGATTTAGACCATTGGCTTATCCCTATATAGTAGTTACTCAATAGATTTCAAAAATACTATATTAAGATTTAGACACTCTATATGAGGGGAAGCCTATGTTGAAGACGCTAATTTCAAAAATACTATATTAAGATTTAGACAAGGACAGAAGTTTATAATAAACTTTTGTGTTCGGTATTTCAAAAATACTATATTAAGATTTAGACAATTTACTCTGTGCCTTATTCCCACCCACGAGTCGATTTCAAAAATACTATATTAAGATTTAGACAAATGCCTTTAGGGTTGTGGTTTGTTTTTGGCTTCCTATTTCAAAAATACTATATTAAGATTTAGACAAGGTTGGGACATAATACATAACCCTCTTTTTTGTATTTCAAAAATACTATATTAAGATTTAGACGAGCATAAACTGACTTGGATTTGTATGGGGTAAATCAATTTCAAAAATACTATATTAAGATTTAGACGAAGAAGAGGTAGAAAAGATTAGGGAAGAAATGGGAGTATTTCAAAAATACTATATTAAGATTTAGACGCTTGCCCAAAAGAGCCAGCTGGCCTCAATTCTCGATTTCAAAAATACTATATTAAGATTTAGACATTAACCCAACCAATACCACCATCAGAACAAACTCGATTTCAAAAATACTATATTAAGATTTAGACCATAGGGGTTATGATGAAGGGATAGGTGGTAATTTAGATTTCAAAAATACTATATTAAGATTTAGACTCGCTCGTCCTGAAACCTTCCAATTCCAGCCTTAATTTCAAAAATACTATATTAAGATTTAGACTTAAAATATAAATTCCACAATAGCAGAGATAAACGAATTTCAAAAATACTATATTAAGATTTAGACTTAAAATAAATATTTCACATCAGCAGAGATAAACGAATTTCAAAAATACTATATTAAGATTTAGACTCAATTTTCCGCCAATCAGCTTGCATAATTCCTCATTTCAAAAATACTATATTAAGATTTAGACATATATGGAAGCTCCTGATTTCGGTGGTAATACAGAATTTCAAAAATACTATATTAAGATTTAGACCTATTGCCAAATTCGGTATTTATCCTCACTTTTCATATTTCAAAAATACTATATTAAGATTTAGACTTGGCTGTCCCTCAAATGTGCATAATCATACCCCCATTTCAAAAATACTATATTAAGATTTAGACTAGACTACATCAGGACTATTGAGAACAGGGATTTTTCATTTCAAAAATACTATATTAAGATTTAGACTCCAAGTTAAACTACTGGGTCTTTATTCTCTTTCCTATTTCAAAAATACTATATTAAGATTTAGACAGTTTCAATTCTTGTTGATTCATCGGGAAGTATGCAATTTCAAAAATACTATATTAAGATTTAGACCAACAAATCTGTTAGTTCCTCTTGGCTCTTCCTCAATTTCAAAAATACTATATTAAGATTTAGACTAATTCCCCAATAGAAAGATACGGTTCACAGATCGATTTCAAAAATACTATATTAAGATTTAGACTCATGATGAAGGAATGACTCTAACATAAGATTCAAATTTCAAAAATACTATATTAAGATTTAGACCTATCTATCCATATAGTAGTATAAGAAAACTATATAATTTCAAAAATACTATATTAAGATTTAGACGCGTTAAAAATAGGGGGTGAATCAGAATCAATGCTATTTCAAAAATACTATATTAAGATTTAGACACCCATCTTCAATCTCATAAGACTGAACATTCCTGATTTCAAAAATACTATATTAAGATTTAGACTCACAAATTCCCTGATTTCCCATAGGTCTTGCTCAATTTCAAAAATACTATATTAAGATTTAGACCTTTTTCTTCCTCTACCATTATGCCTTCACCTTCCTATTTCAAAAATACTATATTAAGATTTAGACAAAGCTTATTAAGGGGAGTTCCAATAGATGAGATTTAATTTCAAAAATACTATATTAAGATTTAGACTGGACTTGCAAGTTCTGCAATCAGGAAGTAGGCAAATTTCAAAAATACTATATTAAGATTTAGACATAGTAGTATAAGAAAACTATATAGGTGAATAAATCAATTTCAAAAATACTATATTAAGATTTAGACACAGATTCGGCTGGATATTCATCATTCAACGCCATATTTCAAAAATACTATATTAAGATTTAGACCCCAAAGCCACCTACCAAAATAAATGTGATACTGCGATTTCAAAAATACTATATTAAGATTTAGACAATGCAGCTTCATTTCCCAAGCCCGCCTTTTGAAAATTTCAAAAATACTATATTAAGATTTAGACAGGTCTATTTCCAACGGCTTATATGCGCCCACTTTCTATTTCAAAAATACTATATTAAGATTTAGACATAAATTCGTGGGTGTGGGCTAACATGACTCACCTCGATTTCAAAAATACTATATTAAGATTTAGACATATGATTATGCCCAAGCCCTGTATGATGAAGGGAATTTCAAAAATACTATATTAAGATTTAGACCTATGCAAAAAATGTCATATGGAGGTTGAACATGCAAATTTCAAAAATACTATATTAAGATTTAGACCAGAATGTTCTCGCATATCCTTTCCCATACCAGCTTTATTTCAAAAATACTATATTAAGATTTAGACGTCATTGAGCTTAAGCCTCTGCATCTCCTCAATTAATTTCAAAAATACTATATTAAGATTTAGACCATAAGCATAAATCATCAGGTCTTTATTCTCTTTTCTATTTCAAAAATACTATATTAAGATTTAGACACACATCTGACAGCAAGGTTTATGACCTTTTCCATTTCAAAAATACTATATTAAGATTTAGACTTGTCCTGAGGGATGGGTTGGGCCCCCTTATTGCAGATTTCAAAAATACTATATTAAGATTTAGACATTTTTTAGTTTTTATATCTTGATTAATTATAGTAATTTCAAAAATACTATATTAAGATTTAGACCTATTATATCCCCCAATCCCTCTGGATTCTCCCAATTTCAAAAATACTATATTAAGATTTAGACAAACCTTTTGGATTTCTTTGATGAGTGCGGCCAACATTTCAAAAATACTATATTAAGATTTAGACATAGGATTGAAAGAAAGATAAGAAGTTTCCTATTGCATTTCAAAAATACTATATTAAGATTTAGACGCAAAAATCTTTCATTGTGTCGGCTCAAAGTGATTATTTCAAAAATACTATATTAAGATTTAGACCACCCATAAGTTTACCAAATTGATAGTTATATATCAATTTCAAAAATACTATATTAAGATTTAGACAGTGTCAAATGGTGGAACTGACACAGCTTCTCCAGGATTTCAAAAATACTATATTAAGATTTAGACGCTATCAGCAGTGTAAGAGACACTATACAGGTAGATATTTCAAAAATACTATATTAAGATTTAGACCACAACTGGTTATGATGATGTAGTTGTTGTGTTTGAATTTCAAAAATACTATATTAAGATTTAGACTGAACTACGCTGAAATGCTACTACTATTCAAAGACATTTCAAAAATACTATATTAAGATTTAGACAGTCAAAATTGGCATTTTTTGCCTTATTTTTAGCTTCTCAAGCCAAAAAGAGCAAATATCTTATAAAAATAGCGGTTATTTTCAGTCAACCTGCATTTTGGGGTTTAAAATAGCCCGTTGAATTCACAAAATTCCAGTAGGTTCACTGAAAACCCTATAAGAAGTTGTCAGTCTCGCGCTTTTCAACCCCAATAATCTCCCGTTTAAAATTATCTTTCCAAAGCTCATAAATGATTACAGAATCAGTATTTTTATCAATAATCCCATGAATTCTAGTTTTAAGCTCCTTGAAGTCCGCAGAAGTGATCTCACCTTCAAAAACGGAATTTTGGATATGGTCAAGATATTCCCTGCAAATCCTCATTACCTTGCTGACTCTTTCCTGAGCAATATCATAAACAACCAGCAAATACATTATGATCACCAATAAATTCTGAAAGCCTTGAATTTATCGCCTTCCAGAAACGTCTTAATAAGCTTATAGCATTCCAATCTTAACATATATTTATATGAAACATTTCGGTTTAATCCAGGATATTTTAGTTTAGTCTGTAATTTATTGTCATATTCTTTAAGGAAAACAGCCCTTCCTTCCTTGTTAAGATGGCAATAATTTAATTCCTTATCAAAATGCTCAGGCTTTATCTGTTTTCGATTAATCAATGAAAAGATTATCCTGTCAACTATCAAAGGCTTGAAAATATCGGCGATATCGAGATTCATTGAGTATCTTCTTTCAAACGGCTCGTGAAGATAGGAAATGGTTGGGTCAAGCTGTGTCTTTAGGATTTCAGAAAGGGCTGTTGTGTACAGCAAAGAGTTTCCGAAGCTTATAAGCGTGTTGATGAAATTATCAGGGGGCTGCCGGACACGCTTTACAAAGGCAAACTGCTCATCAGCAATAATCTTATTGAGCTGCCGATAATAAAATTCCTTTGATTCCGCCTCTTTGAGCATAAGGCGCTGCACAGTATCTATTTTATCAAGATCTTCGTTAAAACTGCTCATTCTTTCTGCCTCTTCTTTTAATTCATACTGCATGAGGGTTTTTCTCATGTTATGTATGCTTGCTGAGACAAATTCTTTGGATAGAATAATCCTTTTTTCTGGATCAGTATAATGCCTAACCTGCTCAACAAGAAGCTTTCCTGAAATATTTTTCCTCCTTGGAGAGAATGTTCCTGTGTAAAATCCGTAATAATTATAGAAATAAACAGCGATATTTGCCTCTGACAGAAAGTTTAGCAGTTTGGAGTTGATATTTAATTCTGAAAAAGCATGTATGCTGTCAACATCTTTGATTGGCACTGTTCTTTTTTGCTGTTCATTTTCAAATAATAGGGAATTGTCTTTTCTTGACAATGTTCCGCTGTTTGTTATGTATATGTCCCTCATTTTGCCCAGCAGTAATCGTTAAATGAGCAGCCTTTGCATTCTTTTCTAAGCCGCTTTCTATCCGGAATAGCTCCTCGAATCATTGTTTTAACATCATTCTTTAGCTGTTCAAGCTCCTGTTTTGCCTGCTCATTCCATTCAACAATATATTCTTTGTCATAGGTTAAATCTATTATTTTTCCTTTTAGCGGGATGCCTTTATTATGGAAATACTCTAAATAATAGGTTGCCTGCATCCTGGTTCCTTCCAGATTTGAGCTGGTTTTCTTGTACTCAATCAGGAATTCCCCTTTTATGTCGTCAACCTTAATTTTCTCAAAGACATACTCTTTAGGCTTCTGCTCTTCATGCATGATTTCGCCAATGCGGACTAAATCATTTCTGAAATTCAGGCCTGAATGGTAGAGGTATGCCTGCCTTTTGCAGTGGAAAAAGTTCTTTATTAGCGTTCCGGTTAGTTTCATTTGATTGGCAGTCTTAATATAGTATTTTTGAGGCTTCCTTAAATGAATTGATTGAATTGAACCCTATATCAATATCCCTTGAGCCGATGTATAATGGCGGAACTAAATAATTGAGCAGTAATTCTTCCGCCATTATATCAGGAGGACACAAAGTATTTTCAATCAATTATTTGTGTCCGAGATTATATATTTTCCCGGTGGATTTATTGTACCATTTGTTTACTGTGAAAAATACAGCCCACCCTCCCATGATGCATATCGGCTCTTTGAGGCCTGACAATACTATTTTTAGATACTTATACGAAGTCTCGGTTTCTATTTTCTTATACATTTTTTTCCATGAGGGAATAAGCCTCCATGCACACACCCCCTTCTTTTTTCAGGTCAATCATAAGCAGAGGCCTAAGGACAATCTTTAGCCCTTCCACTGTCTCTGCCTCTTTTAGTATATTTTGGTCATATGTAGGGATAATTCTCACGTTGCCCTTGCCCACCGGCCCATTGCTTATTAGGGTTTTCTTCCATTCAGGAATGTCATTCTCGCTTATGTAAACATCCCATCTGGATGGGAAAAGGTGATGGGCGGTATGATTCTCAGCAGCATATGTTGTCAGGGCATACGGCATCTTTGATTCCCTGAGAAACTTTTCAGGGTTGGGTATATAAGCCTCAAAATGCCTTATTTTTGGCATCATTGAAATGTAATAGTCCCTAAGCCTATCGGGGTTAAGCACCTGAGTATTTTTGACAATGCCCTTTAACTCCAGATTTCTTATATGCTCAATGACCCATGGCGCAGAGCAGCCTGCAAGCTTTGCAATCCTGTATTTTGTCAGGCTGCCATCAGGCTTTGACAAAAGTATCCGTATAATCCTCAATGCCTTTATGTTTCTCTTCTCCATTATATGTAGGTAGCTTAGGTTATATTTAAATGTTACCTATATATAGGTAAGTTTGGAGGTTTATAAAGGATTTCATTACTAATGAACAAAAATGTGCATTACTAATGAAAACCTTTATAAATAAGATTGGATTCTGATGGGTTATGATACTAAAGGAAACATTAAGGACTATTGTAAAAACCCAGCAATTTGGTGATTCAGGGATACCTCGAAGCTTGCTTAAGGATATTGATTTAAAGACCAAGCATACAATAGTCATATCTGGAATAAGAAGATGCGGGAAAAGCACCCTGCTTCTGCAAATAATGGGCAATATAAAGAATTTTTATTATTTCAATTTTGAGGACCCTCGGGCAAGCGGCTTTAACGGTGAAGATTTTTTTCGCCTTGACGAAGTCTTTAAGGAGGAGTGCAAAGAATCTGACTTTTATTGCTTTGATGAGATACAAAATGTTCCTGAATGGGAAAAATTTATCAGGCATTTATTGGACAATAAAAAGAGAGTTGCGATAACAGGATCCAATGCTTCCTTGCTTGGCAGGGAACTTGGGACAAAACTAACCGGAAGGCACCTAAGCTATGAGCTGTTCCCTTTTTCATATGATGAATTCCTAATATTGAAATCAAAGGAACCCTCTGAGCAGTCTTTCAGCGAGTATTATGGGCTTGGCGGATTCCCTGAATATATTGAGGCAGGAGATCCTCAAATTTTGAGGCATTTGCTAATGGATGTTATTGAGAGGGATATCGTTGCAAGGCATGAGCTGCGCAACGCTGTCACGCTAAAAAATCTGGCAACATATCTAATAACCAATTCCGCAAAAGAATTTTCCCATAACCGGCTTGCTAAGCTCTTTGGAGCCTCGGTCAACACAGTTATTTCTTACATTTCATATCTGGAAGACAGCTATATTCTTTTTACAGTTCCAAAATTTGAATACTCGCTAAAAAAGCAGCTTGTAAACAGGAAAAAAGCCTATATTGTAGACCAGGGATTTGCCAAAGCAAATTCACTGAGTTTTTCCCAGGACAGGGGCAGGATTTTTGAAAACATTGCATTCCTCCATTTAAGAAGAAAAAGCAGAGAAATTCATTATTTCAAGGAAGAGCATGAGTGTGATTTTATTGTAGATAGGAATCTGGCTGTCCAGGCATGCCTTGAGATAAATGATGAAAACAAAGACCGCGAAATCCAAGGCATAAAAGAGGCAATGAGGCAGTTAAAGATAAAGGAAGGTATTATATTGACTTATAATCAGGAGGATGTGATTGAAGGGATTAAGATTGTGCCGCTGTGGAAGTGGGGGTAAAATACCTATGAAGATTACAGGAACTCTGCTGATTCGTCTTGGTCAAGATTGAAGCCGGATTCTTCAGAGTAAATCTTTTTCCTATCTTTTTTGTCCATATTAGTCAAATCAATGTAATAGAATTCTTCTCCGAGTTTTTTAATGTCACATTTGATATAAGCATTTTTAGCAGAATCTTTAGGAGATATCTCAATAGTAAATTTATTGAATTTTGTTCTTATTTTTTTTAGTTCCCCTTTCCTCCTAAAATTATCGTCATCGGGATAGTTAGTATCATATGCTTCTGTATACTTATCTAATAAGGGCTTAGAATCTTCATTAAGTATAAATATTGAATGTGTTGGGTATGTTTTTATGAAACTAAACTCTTTCGGATTTGTAACACAACTAAAATTCAACTGTTTAATCGCTTCAACTAAATTTTCACTGTGTTGTTTTGTTTTTCCATCAGGGGTGTATCCTTTATTGTAGAAATTGTCACATAACAATTTGAAGTCCTGTGAAGATTTCAATTTCTGTTCTTTAATGGATTCAGTTGTCCACTCAATTACAGTCTGGTCATATATATACTTAGGATAATAAATCCTTCCATTTTCCTTAACCTCTTTGATATGAACCAAATTAAGAACCCCTTTTTTGTCTCTTAGTTCTCCAAATCGGTTTACCCTTCCTGCACTCTGAATTATTGAGTCAACAGGCGCTAAGTCACGATAGCAAACGTCAGACGATATATCTACACCCGCTTCAACAAGTTGAGTAGTTATCAAAATGAATTTGTTTAATGGTTTTATTATATATCTTCCTTGCTTGTCTTTTTTTCCAATAATCTTCTCTAGTTTCTTATCTCTGTCGTTTTTTGTTAGGTTCGTTGAAAGATAAAAAATAGGATAATCAGA
>Ga0209211_10001620_pt1 | contig 41921 bp, 45 predicted proteins | sample RifGroA2_FD_183992 | JGI IMG/M metagenome (GOLD analysis project Ga0209211, IMG submission 183992) | Groundwater microbial communities from Rifle, Colorado, USA - Groundwater A2 (SPAdes) (version 2) | ecosystem: Environmental > Aquatic > Deep subsurface > Groundwater | place: Rifle, Colorado...
GGATGCCGCAAGAAATGTCTCAATCACCCGATCCCCTATATCGCCTCCGAATTCCTTTTTTCCAATCCTTGAAACAATCTCATAAAGCGCACTTTGGGAAACTGGCGCTTCTTTCTTTTCAAGCTCAGCGCGCACTCCGGTCATGACTTTCGCCGCGCCCTGGGCGCGCTTTTCGTCAACCGCCCAAGCGCGATGGCTCTCCTCGGATTCCGGAATCGGACGAAAACGGCTGCAGACTTCAAGCAAAAACAAAAGATGAGGACGCTCCTTACCGTCACCGAGGGTCTCGAAAAGATGGCGTTCGGCCATGATACCACCATGCAGAACGACGTGAGCCGCGATCGCATCCACAACAGAAGAAACCTCCCGTAGCGTTTCTTCGCGGGTAAGGTGGCGAAATGCGTCTGCCTCGATTTGCCGGACGCGTTCCCGCGTTATCTTATATTCCTTTCCTATTGTTTCGAGCGTCTTTGATCTTCCCCCTTTAAGGCCATAGCGCTTTTCAATAACATCCTTCATCCGTTTTGACGGAAGTTTCTGGAGGAGTATTTTTACCGCATCTCGCGGCGGCATGGGAAGCGTGATTTGGCTCATTGGTGAGAAAACCCCTCTCGTCTCTCCGGAATCCCGAAGGCGTTCGAGGTGGGGTTCATTGCAATCACTATTATTATGAAAACCGAACGAAATTACATTAGCACACTACTTTTTCTTTGTCAAATCATTCCATATAACAAGCCCACACACTAATTCCGTGCCGGAATTAGTGTATCAGAACCGAACGATTATTGGTCGTTATGCGTTTTTCCTACCACGATCAATCGTATTCCATATGACCAGGAGGGGGCTTGCGATAAAGATGGATGAGTACGTCCCGAAGACAATCCCGATAATGAGAGCGAGGGCAAAATATCGCACTGATTCGCCCCCGAAAACAACGATTGCGACGAGCGCAAGAAGGATGGTGACAGACGTATTTATTGACCTCGTAAAGGTCTCATTCACGCTCCGATTGACCGTTATCGAGAACTCCTCACCCCCCTTCAATTTACGCAAGTTTTCCCGCGTCCTGTCAAATACCACTATCGTATCATGAACGGAAAAACCCATAATGGTCAAGAGCGCGGTAATAAAGAGCGCGTCGATCGGCACGCCCAATAATTTTCCGAGGACCGCAAACACCGCCGTGGGAATCACAACGTCGTGCATTAGCGCAATAACCGCGGCAACGCCGTACTTCCAGGATGATACGGGCTCTGACACGTGCCGGAATGCCCAGGCGATATACAGAACAATCGCAATAATCGCGACGACAAGGGCGATCGCGGCATTACGCTTGAGCTCCCTCCCGATCGTGGGACCGATTGAATCAAATCGTTTTTCAACAACGACTCCTCCGCCGTCCTTCCGAAGCTCCTCGACGATCATCTGATGCATTGCTTCGTCAACCGCGCCGAAACGGATAAGCATTCCCTTTTCTCCGGTCGGCTGAACCGTCACGCTCCCCACATTAAGGGAATCAACGACCTGGGTCACCCGTGCTGGCGACGGAATCATATTCGGAAATTCAACCTCGAGAATTGATCCGCCGGTAAAATCAATACCGAAGTGAAGGCCGAAAATAAGAATAGCAAGAACGCTCGCAAGGACAAGCGCACCCGAAAAACCGAGAAAATAATATTTTTTTCCGATGACATCAATCATAGTAATGTTCGAATTGTTTGATCGCGCGGCTTGTTCGAGATGCTCGATATGCTCATTTGGCGAACATTTCGAACAACTCTAGCATTTCTAACTTTTACTAAATCCGCTTAAAAAGAAAAACCTTTTGCTGTCGAAACCGGTTCCCGCAATCGCACGAAGAAAAATCCTCGTCACCCAGACCGCAGAAAGCATTGATGCAAGAATTCCGATTGCAAGCGTAAGTGCGAACCCCTGAATGATCGACGATCCAAACCAATAGAGAATCGCGCAGGTTATGAGTGAAGTGATGTTTGAATCGCGAATTGAAGACCACGCACGGCGAAATCCCTCTTCGAGTCCCTCACGCAGGGTCTTTCCGCTTCTCAACTCTTCCTTGAGGCGCTCGAAAATAAGGACATTCGCGTCAACCGCCATGCCGATCGAAAGAATAAAACCCGCGATTCCCGCGACGGTAAGCGTCACCGGAATCATACGAAACGCCAAAAGCACGAGTGAGACGTAAAAAAGAAGCGCGAGGACCGCAATCACTCCGGGAATCCGATACCACAGAATCATAAAAAGCGTAACCGCGAGAAACCCATAGAGTCCGGCGACCAAGCTCCGGTCAAGCGACTCTTTGCCCAAGGAGGGACCAACCGTCTGCTGGGAAATGAGAGTTATCGGAACCGGGAGAGCCCCCGCATTAAAGCGTCCGACAAGCGCTTTTGCCGCATCCGGAGTAAAATTCCCGGTAATCTGGGCTTTTCCTCCGGTAATTTCTTCTTGTACTACGGGCGCGGAAATGGGCGCGCCGTCAAGATACACCGCAAGGCGTTTTCCGACGTTTTCTTTTGTAATTTCGGAGAAAATTTTTGCGCCCTCGTCGGTGAGCTCAAGTGCTATCGAGGGATTGAGCGCGACACCTCCCGAACCCTGAAAATCAACTCGCGCGGCTTTTAAATGTTTGCCAGTAAGTCCGGTTGAAGCAAAACACGGATCCTCGCCAAACTGCATCATAAACAAAAGAAGCATCTGAAAATCAAGCGCCCCGCAAAGCGAATCCGCGCTCAAGTCCGGTTGCTCCCCAGCTATACTCGCCGCAACAATTGCGTCCGCCTCATCTTTCGGGCGCTCGCGCTTGAATTCAAGAAACGGGGTCTCGCCGATCATGCGGATCGCCTGGTTTACATCAGAGATTCCCGCAAGCTCGACAATAAGCCGCCGATCGTCGCCCGCGCGCTCGATCTGAACAACCGGCTCCGCGACGCCAAAAAGGTTTACCCTGCGCTCAATAACATCCCGCAAGGATTCCATGGAAGCGTTCTTGTCTCCTGCGGGAATGCTAGCGAGATCCGCTTGATACACAAGATGGGTTCCACCGCGGATGTCGAGCCCGAACCGGAACTGAAAAAACGACGCAGGTATCTGAAGAAATGGCGCGATTTTTCCGAGATACGCGTTTGTATACTGGGGTACGTGGAATGCTCCGAGCGCTGCCCCGAAAAGAAAAATCGCGACCGCGAAAAGCCGCACAATAAGAGGATTAAACAGTGTTCCGCCTTTCGGAGTTGCCATAAAAATGAAGCTCCACGCACACACGCGTGCTCTCCCACGTTACTGAATTAAAATACCAGATGATCGCTCATCGCGCAAGCAGCTACGGAATCAGTGCGCCTGCGGCCTTCCACCCGAGATTCAAAAATATGCTGTAGGTTAGCGTGCTCCCCTTTCCAAAGCCGTGGTTTACCCCGAGAATGCAGGCCTTGGACGCATCGAACGCAAGACCGCCGGAAGAGCCGTAAAAAATCCCGACTTGGGAAACCGCATACGGATGGAATTCTTTCTCATCATCGGTAAATGAAAAATCGGGCGCGCGATACGTCGCTCCGCCGTCAGCAGACACCTGAGTACTGGTCCCTCGTATATCGGCGTACGAGACAATGATTCCGTCCATACGCGAAAGATAATTCAAACCCTGGAAATTCGACGGATACCCATAATGGTAGACAACATCACCGATAACCGAGGGGTTGTCGCACACGGGATACGGAAGTGCGGGGTAGAAATTCCCGAAAATCGTCCGCGCGTCGTCATACTCCGCGATCACGGGAAGTCTCAAAAATCCAAGATCAATCCCGTCGTCTTCAAAACGCTTCCGAATAACTGAAAAATCTTCGGTTATTTCTCCCTTCAAATAGTGAATGGGAAATCGATCCTTCGGGAAAATCACGTCGCATGTTTTTGATCCCGAATCCATGAGAAGATGGGCAACGGTAACCACAAGTCCGTCCTTGAGGACAAACCCCGAACCAATGGATTTTCCAATCCCATCCGTGGCCGGACACTGAATTTTGACGACCGCGCGAAGAATCGCATTTTCATCGATTTCGGGAGTCCTCGGTTTCTCCTGCGTCGCCGCCGGAGGCGCCGCTTTCTCGGTTGTCGTTGCGGGAAGAAAAACCGGGATCGGCGGAATCACAACAACCATCGGACTTGGACTGGAAATTTTTGGCGGATTTTGCTTAACGGGAATTTCGTCTTTTGCGGGTTCGACTTTTTTCTCCTCTTTTATTCCGGTGTCGGAAACGTCGGGTTTTTCCTCCGATACAATTTCTTCTGAAGGAACTTCTGTGTCGTCAGAAATCATCGGGCGATCAATTATATCTGTCTCATGATTGAGAAACTGCCCAAACGGAAAAAAGAAAACCGCCGCCACAAAAAGGAAAATGGCAGTTCCGATTGCAATGGATGTTACGTTTGGTGACATGCGGCTATTAAATATATGTATGCGCCGGATGTATGAAAAAACTATTCCGTTTGAAACCGGGTCAGATGCCCATGGCGAAGGACATAGCGATACGAACGATGAAGAAGGAAAAGCGCTCCGATCGAAAAAATGACGGCAAGCGCTGACGCAAAAATTAAACTATTCGCGTCGATTGTCCCGGTCAGAAGCGCGGCGCGCATTCCTTCAAATACGTGCGATGACGGAAGGAAAAACGCCACGTATTGGAGCCATTGCGGAAGCGTAGAAACCGGATAAAATACTCCGGAGAATGGCGGAATGAGCGCGGGGATGGACCAGGCAAGAAGCTCTGACGAAGGGCCGAAGCGAAGAATCATCGCGGTCGTATAAAGGCCAAGCCCGAGTCCGAAAAAGAAAAGAATGAAAATAAACGGAATCATAAGAATGCCGTACTGGAAAAAACTGTACGAGAATAAAAACCATGCAACAAGCGCCATGACGCCGACGGAAATAAACGCTCCCGCAGTACCCACAAGTACAAGACCGGCAATGTACTGCCACAATTTCAAGGGAGACGCAAAAAGATTCATGAGATTTCGCGACCATACGTCCTCGAGAAACGAAATGCCCACTCCCTGCTGAACCCGCATGAGAAAATTCCAGAGGATCACGGTGCCTATTAGAACCGTAACCACGCTCAGGCGATCCTCCCCGATCCGGTTCAAATACACGGTCAAAAAACCCCAGAGTAAAAGCTCAAGAAACGACCAATAAAAAATCCCGAGAAGCCGGTGAAATGACCGCTTGATAAGAAGGAACTGGCGGAGAAAAATTGCAGAGATCTGAATCATATATTATTGAAGGCTTAACGGCTCCCGGGCAACAGTGATAAATAATTCTTCAAGATTTTTTTTCCGATATTCCCCGGGAAGCGTTTTTGGATCCCCCGCCAAAAGGATTTTCCCGTGCGATATGAAAAGCACCCGGTCGCACATCGTCTCGATCTCATTCATATTGTGGGATGTCCAGAGAATTCCGACGTTTGCTCTCGCCCGCTGGTAGTTTTTTATTTTTTGCCGCACCTCGTCCGCGCTTGACGGATCAAGGGATGCGGTCGGCTCGTCAAGAAGCAAAAGCGCGGGCTCATTCAAAAACGCTTTTGCGAGATTCACGCGAGAAAGTTCGCCCGACGAGAGCAATCCGGTTTTCGTATCCCGGAATCGCTCAAGATCAAATTCCTTCAAAAGATACTCAATACGGAATTTACGGTCAGATACGTTGTAGAGAAGTGCAAAGATAAAAAGATTTTGAGAAACGGTGAGATTTCCCGGAAGCGAAGTATAGGTAGCGGTAAAATTCATGCGTGAAAGTATATCACTCCGCTTCTCCGCAAGCGGCTTGCCAAAAACCGTGATCGACCCCGACGTCGGCTCAAGAATTCCAAGAATCATTGAAATCGTCGAGGTTTTCCCGGCGCCGTTCGGACCCAAGAGCCCAAGAATTTCGCCGGGCGCGATGGAAAACGAAATGTCGCGGACCGCCTCGAGCCCGTCATACGTCTTTGTTAAATTTTTTACTTCAAGAATATTCTCACTCATTCGAGTTACGTTTACGAAGCATATATTTTTTCATCCTGACTCCTCCGCCGCCTTTTTTCCACGGCGGGCAGGACAAAAAAGGATAATATAAGTCCTCTTTTTCCGGTATTTTCAAAAGCGAACGCAACTTTTGCGAGCGACGCGCGCTCCCCGCGAACCGAACGCCGGGAATATCTGTTATGAGGGCAAGCGGCGTTCGCTCACGTCCTTCGCCCATAACAACAACTGCCGCAGCCGCAAGTCCGTCCGCGATATTTGTCTGCGTCATAGTGAACTTCCTTCCAAAGATGTCTTTGGTCCCCCGGTAATCCTTCAACGGATTAAACCCACAGTGGGCAAGCGAAATGCCGATCGTGCCGCGCCGCAAAGGAATCGTATGCGAATCCGTGATGATGACCCCGCATTCTTTCACTCTATACGTTTTCCGAATCCAGCGATAAAGAATCTCTGCGGTCCGTTCCGGACGCAAGGGCCATAATAGATAAAAACCGTTTGCATTCGACTCATCAACCCCCGCAGAAGGAATAAATAAATCATGCTTCATCGTGTGCATGATCCATTTTCCGGGAACGAAGCGCTTCGGCAAATACTTGTCGGCTTCTTTTTTGATAAGCTCGTCTTTGTCCGGGAAACGATCCTTCGGAATCGAGCGCCCCTCCCATATACTCACAACTTTTGATGTCACTACAAGAATGCTTCGTTCGGGAATCCGCTTGAGGGAATTCTGAATAACCCCCAAAAGATCATCGCGAGGCGGCAGGAGAACTCGAGTTTTTATAACTTTGATTTGCATATAAATTTAAGTGTAAGAAATAACCGCATTGTTTACAAAACGGAACAAAATATCTTTACCAAGCGGGTAGGTCTTCGAGCGGCCTCTGAGGCCAAGCGGGCATGGTGTCCCGATCCGCCAGATGGCGGAGCGGGACGAGCGAGGCCGAAGGGCAGCCGAAACCCGCGCTGGGGGTTTCGGCGTAGCGAGAAGACCTGTCCGCTTGGTGTAAAAAAGCTCGCATTTGCTACAATTTACGATCCCCGAAACATGCAGTATTCGCACTTTTCGTGCAACTTCGGACTGGGGCCGGTTACGATCGTGTGTACCTCTTCGAGCACAGAAAGCCCGCGCGAGGGGGACACTTCCATTCGGATGAGATTTGATTTGAAATTCGCATTTCCTATTCCGTAGGATTGTGGCCAGAAAAAAAGAAGATACCCAAAAGGCGCGACCTTGTGTCCATTTTTCTCAAATAAAAGCGCGTAGAGATCTAGCTGGGTTCGATAGTGCTCGTGCGTGTCTTCTTTTGTCGGGTACCCGCGCGTTTTGAAATCAAACGGAATGAATTTCCCGTCCGGCGCCACCAAGAGTTCGTCAATTGCGCCGGCAACTTCAATGTCGAATTCGGGGAATGACGCCCGAATCCCGCCTCGGCCAAAATTGAAGTCACGCCAGGCGTTCAACTTTTTCGTATCGTCAAAAAGCCGCGCCTCCACTTTCCCTTCGATTTCCGGAGGAAGCGAATCCCCTCCCCGATACTCGTCAAAGTATTTTTTGAACACGTCATCCATGCCGTTCGGCAAAGACGGATAGATTCCGCGTGGGCGCTTTACATTCTCGTTCATCTGGAGCCAGAGACACCTCGGACACTCCAGGAGCGAACTTATTCCCGATGGAGAAACTTTTATTATATTATTTTTCGTTTCCATGATATTTTTTGAACTTATTTCTGCCTCCACGGGAATTTATTTGATTTGCGACAAATCCCTATTTAAAACAAGTGGCTGCATCGCTCTAATTTCGTCGCTATAAATCATATCGGGAATTTCATTTAGCAGAAAAATTTTCCTTTGTAGTATGTGGGCGAACCCCATTTCTAAAAAAGAATTTCCGCCAATGTAATCCTTAATTCCCTTTTTATCGAAATTTGCAATCAATACTGCATCGAAATTATTAATGATATTCCAATAAGTCCGTATCGAATCATATTTAATTGCCCGATCTGAAAATTTCCCGTTTTCCTTTTCTTTTTTGACCTCATCTAAAGAAAATTCGCCTTTAAGGATTCTTTCTGAGCTGATTGGAATACATACCTCAAATCCCATCTTGCGGAGTTCATTCGCAAGTTTTTCAATCTCATAGGTGAAGTCCAAACTTCCACATATTGCGATTTTCATATTTTTTTCTACGCTCCCATGGCGCTTTTTCGCATTATCCCATCACGCTTTTTATACTTTTTTTGAATACGCCAACCGGTTGGCGTATTCACGCCCCATGGCACTTTTTGATGTGCAATACGAATGAGAAATTATACCTTCACTCCACCTAATTTTAAAATTTCTCTAGCGTCTTTATGTACTAAATTCGCAGCACGTAAGCGCGGATGACGTTTCGTAACATTCTCTACAAGATATCGTCCTATCTGATACCCTAATTTTTTTGGCTTTCCTTCTCCGCCCATCAGCCATGGATCTTCAAACGCCTCTTTTCCCCATTTTATTTTTTTTAGTTTCGGAATCCATTTTTTGACTTGTTCAAAATTATACTTTGTCACTTTAAAAACGTATTTCGCGGGATATTGTTCTCGAGCAAAGATGTCTGCAAGTCCCTCAGAAAGAATGGAGTTCATAAGTACATGCTGCTTCTTTTTAGGAAGAAACCCTGCATAGCCTCGAGCGGCATGGTGCATCTCGTGATACACAATATATATCAATCGTTCAATCATACCAGCTCGTTTGCTTTTAAAAGCTAACTGCCGGGGATTGATAGTAATCCTTACCCAGTCCTTCGCTTGTGTAAATGCGTGAACTCCGTCACGTTCCCACGGATACACAGTAAACGTAAATTCACTCTCGCGGAACCGAAGGACCGCGGCAGCTTTCTTCGCGTGATTGAGAATAATCTTGCGGATTCTATTCTTATCCGCATTTGGAAAAGCTATACTCGATGGCAAAAATATAACTTTTATTCGCATGATTTTAATCATAATTTATTTCTCTCCCCACATAACGAAATACGGAGGGAAATTTCGAACCTCGATACTGAATTTTGCTTTTCGGAAATAACGTCGAATCAAAGGAAAAACCAAGAGCGAAAACTGACATGTAATAAATCGCCCGCCCGGGCGGAGCATGCGAAAAGTCCGCTCAATCAAAATATTGCGCTCGCGCGCATTCAAAAAAGAAAACGGTATCGTAGAGATGACCGCGTCAACGGAATCGGCTTTTTCGTCGCTCGAGCGCTTTGTCCAGTCCAAGACATCGTCCAACACGGGTTCAAATCGCAAATCTTTAATTTTCCCAAGCGCATGGAAAAGCTCTTTATTGAGCTCAATTGCAACAAGCTTCCCGTCCTCCGGAAGGCCGCGCAAAATACGCCGGGTCATTACTCCTGTTCCCGGCCCATACTCAACAGCATACCGAGTGTCTTTCGGCAAAAGCTCGACCACGCGGTCAACCGCCCACGAAGAGCTTTCGGAAATCGCCGCAACCTTATGATCTTTTAATGCGATTTTTAAAAAATTGAGTGTATTCATGTATATTATTTTTCGCTCCCATGACACTTTTTATATTTTTTCCCTGAACCGCATGAACTCCGTCATAAAATCCTTCGTATTTCTTTCAAAATCTCTGCAGGTACTGGATCGCGCGAAGGGCTTTTACCCGGATAGCGCCAGGCGGTGATTATTTTTATCCTTCCCGCGCCTTCCCCGTCATTGCGAGCGGCAATGCGTTTTCGCGACAATGAAAAGCGAGATTTGCTTGGTCCGCCGAAGGCGGAAATCTCGCTTTTCCTTAGCGAGCCCGGCGCTGGACCGGGCGAGTCGTGTCGCGAAATCGCATTGCCGCGAGCCAACACATACATGACCCAAATCTCCGAATAATTCTTCCCCTCCGCGGGCTGCATACACGCAACCGCATTTTCCAAAATCCCTTCTTCGATCCGCGCGGGATGGCGCATTACGCGCTTTACGCGCGACTCGGTAAGACGATAATGGCGCATCTTTATGCGCGCATGCACTGTCCAGAGATATTTATCAGCAATATTCCGATAGTCCAGGAAAGCCATAACTTATCTTATCGAATAAGAAAGCACTAATCAACCTTGCTTAAAATAACACCGTATGGAATACTTTCCGCACGAACCTTGAGAAGGAGGCATCATGCCAATACAAGGAGATTCCCCTCTTCCACCAAACATATACGTAACAACACACCCTGATTTTCCTTTTCAGCCATTGTTCTTAGTTCCTTCCTTTACCGACGCCTTTGATACACTTGATATCAGGGATATCGAGATACATATCAACTTCCGGCGTTGGTACCCACACATATCAACAGGACTCGGATTATCACTCCCTATAAGTACCCATAAATTTTATAGCATCGAACTCTGCTTCGCGAACGGGATATATGGATCATTGGAATTAAAGACCTTTATGCTTGCGCGATTCGGCAGTATACTGAGTCTTTCAATTCTCCCGACCGTCGTGCTTTTCCACGAACTCACGCATATCTCCGAACGGAAAAGACGCGGCGATGCATTCGCAAACTTCAATGGCGAAGAAAAAGTCGTCGTTGAAAAAGAGAAAGAATTCATGCGGGCAGTACTAAGAAAAGAAAGGCCTCCTTTCCTTGAACTGCTCCAAAAAAAATAACGCTCCTCGCCGAGGAGCTCTTTTATTCAAAAATGTCTAGAATACTTTTTTTGCTTCCTCCCACATGCCCGGTTTATTCTCAACTTTCTTCAACCAAAACCACCACTCCGCGCCCCAAAGAATGTTTTCTTCAAATCCCGCTAAGCGCGCGCGGCGCACCACCTCGCGAAATCGTTCCTCATTCATAAGGCGCAGCTGAAATTCAAGATCAAAATGCGGCAGGAGCACCGGCCCCCAGGGTTCGGCCTGGAGTTCAGAAACGATTATTTTTTTGTCCGGATAAAACCAGCCGAATAAAAATCCCTTGATCCGGTAGAATCCGGGCCCGAACGGAAATCGAACAACTTTCAAGGTATCGTTCCATACTTGGTAGTACGCCGAGATACCGAGATACTCCGCACGCTTCAACGAAGACGACCAAATTCCCTGCTCCCCGGAATCCGTGAGCATGATCGGACGCGAATCAAACGAGCGGACAAGAGCGATTTCCGCATCAATATCTGCCGTTGCTATTTTTTTGTCCGCGCATCCCGCGCCGTATATATGGAACGACTCGTTTTCAATCTGCCAGCGGATGACCGCGGGCGACTTTGCGTAGCGCGACACGACCGCGCGGATCTCATCTTCAACCCGCTTTTGAAACTCACTCGCGGAAAGCGATTTTGACCATTCCGGAATATGGCATTCGGGCCAGCGCGGGAGTTTTCTCCCGACAACAGGAATCAACTCCACTCCTTTTTCTTCCGCACGCGCGAAAAAATAATCATATTCGGAAAAATCAAATTTCCCGTCTTCGCGCTCGATATCGCTCCAGTATACCGGAAGCCGAATGAGACGAACGCCGAGATCGTCCACGATTGCATCATACGTTTCTCGCGGATCAAGCGAGAGCTCGCGCGCCATAACGGTACTAAAAGTCACTCCGTATTTCGCATTTCCCCGCTCCGAAATTCCGTACCACGTGACGAGAAAAAACGCGAACGTCAAAAACGCGAGAAACCCGATGATACGGATGATTTTCCCCAGAACGCCGTTTCTCATAAGACCTCTTGCAGAATAAACTTTTGTGATAATTTTTTCAAATTTCGTGCGAAAAAGGTGAAGAGGAATGAAGGCGTAATGGCTATTACGGCGAATTCCGATGAACCTTTTGCAGCCGAAATTTGGGGAAATTAGCCAGAATGTTATTCTGCAAGAGGTCTATAACCGCTATGATACCAAAATAAGGCCAATAACGATAAGGACAAGGGCAATGCTTTTTTGGAACACGACCCCGCGATCAAGCCCTTCTTTGAAAATGTCGGGAAATCGCCGGGAAAAAAGTATCGCAAGAAGATATAAAAATACGTACTGCACCCCTTGGGTTGCGTTTACCAATGTCGCAGACCCGAACGAAATCGCGACCGTAATCACGAGAGGGGAAATCCCCGCAAATATCCGCGACACGGCATAGAGAATTCCTTTCTTCGCGCCGCCGGACCTAATTTCGGAGAAATTAAGCCGCGCTCTTACGTCGGAATAAAAAAGAAGAGGGAGCGCGGCAAGGACTCCTCCCGCGCGCGCCCACAAAAACGACGAAAAATCGCTCTCGAGGCCGTTAAACCCGTATTTCTGGGTGACAAAGCCAACCGCGAAAAGAAACGCGACAAATAGCTCAAGCCCAAAGAGGGAGAAATCTTTTTTGCGAAAAAGCGACCAGAAGGACCGAAACGCGATGACAATCCCTCCGAACGCGAGAAGGGAAAACGCGACAAGCATCTCGACGTCGAAACGCTCGCCGAGAAGAAAATAGCTCAAGAGAAACGTGGAAATCGGCGTGAGGGAGCCGGTCGCGGGCACAACGCGCGAAATCTCATCCCGCCCGACTGCGGTAAAGAAAAAAACAAGCGCTACAACGGTAATCGCGCCGGAAAATATTGATGCGAAGACCGCGTCAGAGGGACCGCCAGTCAAAAACCAGGGGAAAAGGGCAAACGTAAAAATTCCGCTCGCCCCAGAAATAAACGCAAGCGCCTTGGGACTCGGAAAAATTTTTTCAACGAACGCTTTATCCGTGAGAAACACGAACGCGTTCATCAGATGTCCAAAAAGGGCAAAAACAAGCCACATAGAAGACGAAATTCCAATTTCCAAGCACCAATTTCCAAACAATAATTCAATAATCGAGAATCAAATGATCAAAACGTATTTTGAGTTTTGAACATTAGAATTTCAGATTTGTTTGGAATTTGGAATTTGTGGTTTGGAATTTTCTTATTATCTCTGCATATACTTTAGCACTTTCTTTGGGAATCCGCCCCTCTGTCTTGTAATCCACCTCAAAAAGTCCGAATCGTGGCCAAAAGCCATCATTCCACTCAAAGTTATCGAGAAGCGACCAATGGAAATATCCTTTGACGGGTACACCGCTCGCTTTTGCCCGCATAACTTCATCAACATGGCGGCGGATGAATTCCGAGCGCTTTTCGTCCCGCGCATCCGCAATGCCGTTTTCTGTTACATAGATTGGTTTTTTGAATTTCGCAATCCTCCGGAGAAAATATCCGAGGCCCTCGGGATATATTTCCCATCCCATGTCAGAAACGTTTTCCCTATCCCCTCCCCAGAGGCCAACCCGCTTATAGTAATTCACGCCTATGAAATCAATCGAAGAACGAACGCGCGAAATAAAAAAGAAATTTCGAAAGTAATCAAACGCGACGCGAATCCCGGAATGCGTACAATACTCCATGCTCTCGGCAATTCCCACCTCGCAGTTAGGATTAATCCGCTTCAGGGTCAAATACGCCCGCTTCTGAGTTCTCACAAGCGCGAAATATACCCGGACAAGCGATGAAAAACTCCTCTCGCCCGGGGGCTTTGACCCGAAGAGATACGCATCCGCCACCCACATTCCGGGCTCGTTTAAAACGACCCAAAATGTAACGTCATTTCTAAACTCATCGGCAAGGCGTTTTACAAAACGGAGAAAATCATCTTCTGCGGTCCGAGACTCCCATCCGCCTTTTTTGGAAAACCATACCGGATGAGTAAAATGCCAAAGTGTAACAAATGGCTCCATGCCATTTTCTCGAAGCGCGCGGATAACGCCTCGATAGTGTTCGATTGCACTCACGCTGAATTTTCCCTCCTCGGGCTCCACGCGCGACCATTCAATGGAAAACCGATACGCGTTTACGCCGAGCGCTGCCGCCAAACGAATATCCTCATGAAAACGATTGTAGTGATCCGCCGCGCGCCCTGAACGATAATTTTCGGGATCAATCGGGCTCGGAAAACGCCCGAGAATATACTGCGGCCAGACGCGCCTTCGCGCTTCGCGCGCGAGTGCGTCAGCGTTTTTTGCTTCCCACTCTCTCCAATCATTCGAAAGTCCGCCCTCGACTTGGTGCGCCGAAGTCGAAACGCCCCAGAAAAATTGCTTGTCCCCGGATTCGTTCATAAGACGTTTTGCAAAAGGTCTATATACGCGCACTATAATTACCGAGCCCTGCGCAAGAATGCGGTTTTGAACTTCTCCGCCATTCGTGGAAAAAAGCCTTCGGGATACTCCGCGCGCTCCACGCCTATTCCTTCCGCAAGAATACTGCGACGTTCGGAAATACGCAGATTAAATTCGTCACGGCTTTTGCTGATCCGGTCCAGAATTCGCCTAATGAAACCGCCGTCGCCCGCGGCCAGGACTTCGGCCTCGCGGCCCGCGTGATCATTCGTAATCCCACGCACGCGATCTTTGAAAACATCCCTTCGTTCCTCGATTGCATCTCGAAAACGCTCCCGGTCCGCTTCGCGCTCGCTCGACGTGTTTGCAGAAATACTCCCGGCAAACGAAAAAACGCCGAACGCCACCGCAACAACAAATGCAATATTCTTCCCTTTATAGTCCATGTGTCTCATATCATCCAAAAAAGAAAAACACCGTTTCCTTGTCTATAAGGAATTGGCGTTTCCTTTTCTCAAAAAATGCCGTAGGACCACGGTCCGGGGATCGATAATATCATAAGCCCCGCCCCAAGAAGAGCCATGTTCTTCAAAAAATGAACCATCTGGAGCATTTTTTCCTGCTCGTCCAAAACCGCCCAAAAATTGTGCATCATGATCGATACGAAAAAAAGGAAAATCACGATGAATAAAACCGCAAGCTGGACATAGACGCCCGTAACAATCCCAAGCCCGCCGAAAACAATCATGAGCCCCGTAACCACGACAGCGACCGAGGGAAACGGCACTCTTTTTGACGATGCGTATCCCGCTAAAGCGGCAAATTTCGTAAAATGGTTCATGCCCATCACGATGAAAAATCCTCCGTAGAGAATCCGACCGATAAGAAATGTTAGTTCCATGAAAATATCAATGAGAAAGAATAAATAACGGGAAAAATAGCCCGACGAAATGCGCCATTATCCCTTTTGACAAGTATATCAAATTTTCCTCTTTCCCGATACTCCCCGCGTTTGCGCAGAAATGTATCTACTCGTACCGGAGCGCTTCAATGGGGCTTTTTTCCGCGGCTTTTCGCGCGGGATAAATACCGAATATGAGCCCGACGAGCGCCGCAACGCCAAGGCCGAGAAAAGCCGCAAACACCGGAAACGCAAACGAAAGCGCGAGCCCGACAAATTGGGAAATGAGAAGTGCTGCGACGAATGACAACGCCGAACCCACGAGAATTCCGATAACGCCGCCGGTTCCCGTAAGAAGAATTGCTTCAAGAAGGAATTGATATAAAATGTCTTTTCTCCGGGCGCCGATGGCTTTGCGAAGCCCGATTTCCCTGGTACGCTCGGTTACGGATACAAGCATGATATTCATAATCCCGATTCCGCCGACGACAAGGGAAATAGCCGCGACAGACGCCAAGAAAAGCGTAAGGACGTTTGTAATAACAGAAAGCCGAGAGGCAAGGTCGGCCTGGGTCTGCACGAAAAAATCGTCTTTGTCGGGATCGGTGATTCCGTGCGATTCGCGGAGTGTCGCCTTCAAATCCTCCACGGTCCGATCGATCGCACCCTCCGATTCGGCCTCGACAATAAAACGGTGAAAATATTTAATTCCGAAAATGAATTGCTGTGCCGTCGTATACGGCGCAAATACCGCCTCGTCAAAGTTAAAAAAAGATACCTGGCCTTTCGTGGGAAGAACACCGATGACGCGAAGCGCCCGGTCCTTGATGCGAACCCGCTTCCCCATCGCCTCGGAATCGCCGAAAAGCTCCCCCTTCACTTTCGAGCCGATTACGACAACGTCCGCGCGCGACCGAACGTCCTCGTCGGATATAAATTCGCCCTCACTCGGCGCAAGGTCGAAGATCTCAGTCGCAAGCTCTGTTCCGCCAAACACGGTCGCGCGATACGTCTCCCCCTCGAACGAAATCGATTCTGACCCGAACACAATCGGCATAATATTTTTAAGCTCAGGCACATTTTCTTTCCTCCTTAAAAGATCAAGATCGCGCGCTTTCAGAGAATCGCTGAAAAGCTGTGCGGCATCCGAAGGACCCGTGGGCTCGCGCCCGGGTATCACTGCAATAGTCCGCGTCCCGAGCCCCTGAATTTGGCTCAAAATGAGATTTTGGGCAGAGGAGCCGATCGACATCACAAGCATGACCGCGGCAATGCCGATGACAATTCCGAGAACCGTAAGCGCGGACCGGGAGCGATTCCGACGAAGCCCTTCGAATGCGGTATGAAACGTATAAAAAAATCTCATAGGATCATTTTACGAATCCGCTTTCAATGTGGTTTCGCCTTTCGACTTTTGCATCCTCTTCAATCGCGCCGTCGTGGAGCCGGATCACGCGCTCGGCGTAGCCCGCGGTATACGTTTCGTGCGTGATCAAGATAATCGTGTGCTTTCGCTCGCGATTCAAGCGCGCGAGCGTCTCCATAATGACGCCTCCGGATTTTGAATCAAGGTTTCCCGTCGGCTCATCCGCAAAAATGACTTTCGGATTCATCACAAGGGCCCGCGCAATTGCAACGCGCTGTTTTTCTCCGCCGGAGAGCTGGGATGAGTAGTGACCCGCGCGATGAGAAAGACCGACGATATCAATCGCTTCGCGCGCGCGGCGGTCCCATTCGCGGGGGTGCACCTTGGAATACAAAAGCGGAAGCTTTACGTTTTCAAACACGGTCGCCCGCGCCAAAAGATTAAACGCCTGAAACACAAACCCCATTTCCTCGTTTCTCACCGCCGCGAGCTCGTCGTCCGTATAATCGGCAAGTTGTTTTCCGTTAAACCGATACTCGCCTTTGCTCGGCCGCTCAAGAAATCCGAGTATGTGAAGAAGTGTTGATTTCCCGGACCCCGACGGCCCCATGATCGCGACAAATTCTCCTTTCTCCATTACAAAAGAAACTCCGCGAAGCGCCGGAGTTTCTACGCCCTCATTGACGTACGTCATCTGGAGATTCTTTGCTTCGATCTGGTGCATGTCGTATTTAAGACCTTTTGCAAAATATTACTTTGAGAATACGACGACGCTCTGCCCTTCGGTAATGCCGGAGATGATTTCAATATTTCCGTCCGATCCCTTGAGGCCGGTTTGGACCAGAACCGCCGCGGCCGTTTTTCCGTCAGCGCCCAGGATGTCAACATATTTGCCTCCGTTTTTTGCCTTGACCGCGCGCTGGGGAACCGCAAGAACATCCTTTTTCTCCTCGGTCAATATATCAATATTCGCGGTCATGCCCGCGCGGATGCGCTCGTCCCGCTGGTCGAAATCAAACGTCACTTTATAGGTCGCAACGCCGTCAATCATCGTCTCCCGGGGATCAATCCGTCCGACGCGCGCCGGAAATAAAACGTCCGAGCCGTACGCATCAAGAGTGATCGCGGCGTTATCCCCGGCACTCACCTTCGCAATATCAACTTCCGGAATGAACGATTCAACGTTAAATCCCGACGCTGACAAAAGCTTCACCATAACAACATTCGCCGTCACTGCCTCTCCGGGATCAACATTTTCCTCCGTAACAATACCGGTAATCGGCGCACGGATAATTGTTTTTTCGATTTCGGCCTCCGCGCTTCTCACACGCGCCTCCGCTTGGAGGACCCGCGCTTCCTGGGCAACGATATCTTCCGCGGTTTTCCCCGCGCGCAGAAGGTCAAGCTCGCGCTCTGCGACCACCAAAGCATCCTCGGCGCTCCGAAGCTTTTCCTCTGCTGACGTCAGATTCGTAAGCGCGGTATTGATGTTTGTCCGCGCGGTTGAGACATCCGCCCGATAGCCGTCGATTGTCGTCTGCGACAAGGTTGCCGACGGCGTCAGGGTCGAAAGAAGAAGTGCCGTATTATCAAGAAACATTCGGATGCCGGACGCGCGGTCTTTTGCATTGATAAGCGCCTTTTGAATATCCGCTTCGATCACCGCGAGTGACGAACCCCACGCCACGAGCTCGCTCTCAAGGGAGAACCGCTCCTGCTCGACCGTCGTCTTTAATTTCGAATCAGAAGATAAAAATAAAATCTGTGGATTGGAGCCGCGCGGATTCAGAAAAAACTGGTCGACTTTATTCCGAACCGAATCGTCCGATTTCGTATAGGCATCGGAAATTTTATCAATGAGATTTGAAGTTGCGTCAATGACCGTGGACTTCGCGCTCTTCACTTTCGCCTCCGAAATCAAGATCTCTTCCGGGCGCGTGCCGCGCCGATACTCGCCAAGAATCGCTTGCTGGACTTTCAAGTCGGCTTCGGCCTCGTCGCGGTTCGCGTAGAGATCACTGTTTTCGAGTGACATGAGAATCATTCCGGGGGAAACGCGCTCGCCCACACCCACGAGAACTCGCCGCACGCGCCCGCTTTTTTCAAACGAAAGATCAACGGATTCAATCGGCTCAACGCGCCCGGTTACGCTCACCTCCTGGCGGATATCCATTCTCTTCGCGACGGCGATTTCGCGCGCGGGCTCGCTATCTCTCCAAAACAAAAAATACCCTCCGACACCGAGAACAATGACGATGATCGCAGGAATCGCAACACGGGGGCGCATAAACCCCGCACTAAATTTCGACTGGTTCTTTTGCCGCCCTGACGAAGATGGCGGGAAAACGCTTGATTCCAGAACAATATGTTCATCATTATCCGATGGAACCAACTGCGGCGGTCGAAATTTTAGTCGCGGGGTAAAAAACAAAAAAAAGCGTTTTACCATAATGCGGATCAGATTATAAAAACATTCGTGAATACGTATGCCTCCCCTGCGTAATACAGAAGCGAAAGAAACGCGAGAAGCGAAATGCCGTATGCAATATGGAGAGAATGCTGGCGCCGGATCTCAACAAAAATACCGAGGAAAAGCGCAAACGCTATTGTAACAAATAGAATGAGATACGACAAACGAAGATTCGAATGCGGGGTCGCGGCCGTGCGCTCAACGATGGATGAATACAGAGCGCGCGGGGCCGCGCTTGCGCCGGAGGGCGCATCCGCCTCTTTGTCTTCTCCCGCAACTGCGATAAAAAGCTCGCTCTCCGATTTGCTTTCGGCGCTCGCAACTTTCTCACGAGGTTTCTCGGCCGGCGGCGCTTTCTCAGTCCCCGATACAACCGGAGGGACCGAAGCGGTTTCTGGCGCTTTGCTCGCCTCTGCTTGCGGCTTCCCAAAAAGCTCGACAACAAAAATCGTCTCCCTGCCCTGATATATTCCTTTTGCGGCCGCGATGCCAATCTCGGTAAATTTCCCGCTCAAAATATTTGCGCGATGTCCCGCAGAATCCATCCACGCCGTATGGACGTCCCACGAATCGCTAAAATAGACCGCGAGATTTTCTCCCGCATAGCGATAACGGTATCCCGCTTTTCGAAACCATTGCCACGGTGTCGTGCCCTCGGGGCTCGTATGCGCGAAATACCCTTTTTCGGCCATGTCCTCGGCCTTCCCGCGTGCGGCCTCCGCAAGAACTGGACTCCATTGAAGCGGCCCAAGGGAAAGAGTTCGACGGTCGTCATTCGCAAAGTCCGCGAGAACCGACGGAACAACTGCCGCATAAAAATTCGTCTTTGCAGCGAAGTACGTATTGAGAAGCGCGCCCGCAAAAAGGAGGACGGCGACAGTGCCGAACATGAGAACCGATTCCCCGCGAAGCGAGTGGGGACGAAAATCATTTCCCTCGTGTGGGATGAAAAAATTGTGGAGATGTTTTTTCATACGGTTCCCGTATTATATCACGAAACAAGACAAAATTCAATCCCCGCCTTTTGAAAGGCGGGGATTGAAAAAGTCCTCTCTTTCCATTACGGCAACGGCGGAATCGGGAGATTGAGCGATGGACAATTCAACATATTGATCCAGCGCCGTGTTGTTTTGTAGACATATCCGGTCGGCGTTTTCTCTGTCGGAAGGCCATGCGGAACCCACGGCTTCAAAACTTCCTCCCAATACTTCACCTGGAATTTTTCAACCCAGCTATACGAGAGCGAGCCGTAAAACCCGGTGATCGGAAGATTTGCTCCCATCTCGGTATTAAGAAACATCTGAAGCTTTTTCACCTGTTCTGGATTATTCTTTCTGCCAATATGAATGTATTCCCATAAATACGCACTGCACCCTTCGGGAAGATTGTCTTCAGCCGCAGCGCCCAAGACAAGCCCCGGAGATCCGCCGCCACCTCCTCCGCCTCCGCCTGAAGACGGAAATGTAAGATTAAAAATCGGGCCGTTGCCTCCGCCTCCTCCACCGCCGCCGCTCCCCGAAGAACTGTCACCCCCACCGCCGCCGGAACCGCTTGAACCGGATTCTGAATCGTCTGAAGGATCGCTACAATCAGGATCTGCCATATCAATAAGGCCGTCATTATCATTATCTCCGCCATCATTGCAGTCAAAGAGCGGATTTGACTCGTCGTTGTCCGATGCAGCGGAACACCCGGAATCCGCCGGATAATCAATTTTCCCGTCGCCGTCATTATCAACGCCATCCGAGCATTGAGGGCTAGGCGCCGGATCGTCTCCCTCATCATTCAATTCTGGATCGTATGATCCGGAATTCCCCGCGTCGCCGTCGGTATGGCACGCAGGATCCTCGCTGTCAGTTTTTCCGTCTTCATCATTATCCTCGCCGTCGGAGCATTGCGGTTTTGCGGTAACGACAACGGTTCTTGTTACCTCATTCGCAGAAACTCCGTCTGAATCCGTGTAATTATATGCTACGACATACGTTCCGGGGATACTCCTGTTCACGGCATCGCCTCCGATAACAGCCGGATTATCTCCATCCTCTTCGTCGTGAGCAACCGCCCCCTGCTCATTATAGGGGTCTCCCGCCACAATACTCACCAAGCTAAGGCCGACAAGCTCAATTTCCGGCTTTGCGTTTTCATCATTGTCCTGTGTCCCTTCGCAGCCCGCATCTTCATCGTCAATATTTCCATCGTCGTCATTATCAATTCCGTCGGAACACGCTGTCTTTACCTTTACTTCGCGGATAACTTCTGCCGCAGCAGCGCCGTCTGAATCGGTAAAATTGTAGAAGACCAAGTAAGAACCAACAACGCTTGTATCCACGGCAGAACTGTCAATATCTGTTACCGTAATGTCCTGGCCGTCTTCCGCGTCATCAGCTGTTGCGCCCAACTCCGTGTATGCGCTACCAAGCGTCACAACCTGCGGATTTGCGCCCGTAAGGGCTATAACCGGCGGTTCGTTTTCGCTGGGATCAACAATGCTTTCGCACCCGGGATCTTCCGGATAATCGGTAAAACCATCGTCATCGTTATCGAGCGTATCATTGCACTGATTTGCGCCAGCAACGACGTTGACGGTCCGCGTAACCTCTCCAGCCGCGAGACCGTCTGAATCGGTAAAATTGTAGAAGACCGAATATGATCCGACAACGCTTTTGTTCACAGCAGAGCTATCAATATCTGTGACAGGGAAGTCATTGCCGTCTTCCGCGTCATCAGCTGTTGCACCCGCCTCGCTATAAGAATCAACATTCACAACCAACTCAACCGGATTATCGCCCAACAACGTAATCACCGGCGGAAGATTTTTATGATTTATGAATATACAGGAAATAATGTCGCTGTTTCCGACTTCAACGCCGGAAACGCCGTTTCCTGACTCTGAGCCAACAGGTCCTCCGCCGCTCTTCTCGCAGGACGCCGATACGAAATCATATCCGTCTTTCAGCGTTTCAGCGATTGAATATGTCCCCGCATCCACTTCCACGGCAGGCGTATAACCGTCCGCATCGGTTGCGACTGGATCCGGATTTGTTGGAGAGCCGTCAATGTCAATCATCCATCCTTCTTCAGGTGTTCGGTCATCGGTCGTTTCGGAATTCCCGTCAACATCGTTTACCTTGCGGACCGTAATCGTCCCGCCGCAAAGTTCGCTCGCAAGTTCGGCAAGATCAGACGCGAGAGTTGAAAAATTTGTCGTAATAACATCGGACGAAGCGCCGGTATCCACATTTGGCCCGGATATTGCCTTCAGATTCTCGACATCAAGATCATTGCCAATGCCAAGAGCGATGATGCGGGTTTCCGCGCCTTTGATACTGTTTGCCTCTGCGATTGCATTCAAAAGATCGTTGCCGTCGGTTGTTCCTCCCGTGCTTCCGCCGCCCGGACCGTTATTTACCGTCGGGTTGCCGTCTGAAGCAAAAATAATCAGGTTCGGATTCGCCCGGGGATCAAACGTGCTCCATGCCTTTACCAAGGCATCCTCCCAATTGGTCGCGCCTCCGCTTGTCGGAGTGTCAACCGCGGCGTTGATAAGCGATGCGTCGCCGGTAAACGCCCTCAGCACTGTCGCGGTATTGTCAAAATCAACGACTGAAAACTGGGTCGGAGTTCCGGGGAGAAATGCGTCACCAAACGACTTCATTGCGCCTTTCATCTGGGCGAGCTCGCTCGTGCTGATGGAACCCGAGCTGTCGAGAACAAGCGCGATATCAAGCCCGCAGGAATTCGGAAGAGAGGGATTTGCGACGATCTCAAGCGGCTCTGCAACAACTTCTACGTCATCTACGCGTACAACATCTCCGTTTGAATTAAACTTCGCTCTGAAACGAAACTGGAAGTTCGAGTTATGCGAGGCGGTAGACGGAAGGATATGAACTGCTTCGGTATAGTTGTTGGTTGTGTTGACGTTTGAATAGTTCGCAACCTGGTGCCAGCTTGATCCGTCGTACCACTCAACTTTCACGTAGTCGTTCGACTCAAGACCTGCCGCAACTTTGTACCAATAGCGGAGCGTTACGCTCCCATAGCCAACGGTCGAAACCGCTTTTGAAATGATGTCGTCCGACGATCCGGTATCCCCTTGGATTTCCGCGCGGTAGGAGCCGGAATTCGCCCCGCCTGTCGAAACCGCCCACTGCGGCGTCTGAAACGAATTCCATGCGGAAAAATCGCCGGATTCAAATCCGTCCGAAAAAAGCGTGTCCGCCGCTTGAGCGACAAACAACGGAAACGGCAAAGGGGCAATCGTCATGAAAACGATCGACGCGACCGCGACAGCCTTCTGAACTAGACCCGTATAGCGCGAAGAGATAAGGGTATTCATATAATAAAGTAGACCGGCCCGAATCCCCCTCTTCGGATCGGAAAATTAATTAGTTCTTCATAGTATACATAAAAAGATTCCTATGGAAAGTGAAAACATTATACAAAGAAATTCCAATTGTGTCAAGGACAATCTCGGGTAAAAAACCACATCTCCCCAACTCCACACTTTTGTCCGATCGGACACGAATGAGGATTCATCCCCGCACCCCGCTCTAAAGGGCAGGACTTCTGCGAGCCAAAAAGTCAAGAACCTCGCTGGTCCCCGATTCCCCTCTCATTCTTGGTATCTTCCTTTATAGAAAGAATATTCAAATCAGTCAAAAGCCGAGTTATCCCCTTCCCCTTGTCCGTAAAGAATCCAAAAAGGACAAGAAGTACTGCAACACCGACAAACGCGTAGTACCAACCCTTTTGATAAAATAATCCGCCAAAGTAATAAAATGCCAATAGCCCCGGAATGTTTCCGATAAGGGACGCGAAAAAGAACGTCCGCATTTTCATGGCCGTTAGCCCCGCGGCATAACTTATATAGTCGAAAAGAGAGCTTGTGAAGAGCCGCAAAAGGACAAGTCCCCAGAAGCGCCTCACCCCGGACAGATTCCCCTCCCATTCGCGAAGTTTTTGAAGAGACACGAAACGGGTCGCGATCGGTTCGCGGAATCGGCGCGCAATCAGGAAAGAAATCACGGCGCCCGCCATGACGCCCGCTTCGGCAAGAAAAAAACTTTTCACCCAGCCGAATGCAGCAATTCCGGCGATATCAACGAACGCGCCCGGTATCGGCGCGACTATAATCGCAAGCGCGCGAACGATGATAAACCCAAACGGCGCGAGGAGCGGATACCCGGAAAGAAATTGTCTAAACGCTTCTTCCATGCCAGATAGTGAAGTCGAACTTTAGAAGTTTACGCTTCTAACGGGTGAGTAGAGGCTGACTCGGAATACATTGGTGATTCTGTTTATAATCAGAGTTGAGATAAGAGCCGTTCGTAATCGTCATGGTTGCCAATCCAAAACCAGTACATAGAATTGCCATTTAAATAACCAATTGCCCTGTAACCCTTGGCAATGCGAATTGACCAAAAAGGCCTGCGCAAAAAGGGCTTTTTGAAAAGCAAGCTTGGATGCGATGGGTTATTTGACCAGATAAATAAACACCTCCGCGCACGTTTCTGTATCTGCGGAGGCAATTTGGAGAATAACTGCTCGAACTTTTCGGTTGTTTTTCCGGTCATTAAACTCTTAGGAATTGGCCGAGAGGAGTGATGTCCTTCTTCAAGTCATCGCGCATCATTTGCTCCATCTTTTTTATCTGCTTGTCGGAAGTGCGGGCAAAAAGTTTGTCCCACCGCGCTTCACTATCCAATTCGTCAAAAATAATAAAAGCGTAGCTATTCTGTCGCTTTTTAGGTAGACCTTCAAGTTTTTTTATTGCTTTTTCTAATAGTGTAGTCATATATAAATCCTATCAAAATCAATAATAAATGCAATACAACAGATATCCCGTAGACGCACCAAAAGCCCTCTCGAGAGGGCTTTTCTGCGTCAACAAAATCCGCCGTTTACGATGCAGGTTCAGACGGCGTGGGCGATTCTGGAGCCGGTGCAGGTTCAGGAGACGGAGCGGGCGCGGGTGTAGATTCAGAAGTTGACTCTGCTTGCCCCGTTAAACCTTCGCCAGAAGGTTCTAATGGGGGTGTCGGCTCGAGAGTAGAAGGAACAGGATCCGAAGACGAATCTTCCGTAGGATCAATCGCCGGCGGAAGCGGATCAGACGGCAACGGTTCGATTGACCCGTCCGGCCCCACAGCCACACCGCTAGAAGAATCATTTTCGTCGGGGATGCCTTCTTCTGTCGCGCCGCCACCGCCGGAAGAATCATCGAGAACATTTGTGTCATCTACATCTACCGTTTCCCCATCGCCAGCCGCATCACCCACAATTACTCCCTCATCGGGATTCTCGCCCGTCTGTCCGTCATTAGAATCACTTCCGCCATCACCGAGAGCATCACCCGTATCATCAACACCTTCCCCGGTTACCGCCTCCTCGCCTTTCGGCTCGTTGTCCAAACCAAATTCTTGAATGGCGGACTCACCTCCAGAATCAGTTCCTCCGTTTCCGTCTCCGCTCTCCACTGTTATGGAAGCCACGCTATGAACAGGGTCATCAACTCGCTCTATATCCGAGAACCCTCCAAAATTAGGCAAAGTCGTCTGCCAGCCGGAAAAAACAAAATCAAAACTGCAGCTGCCCTCAACATCGGCATCCGCCGGAAGAGAAATTATAAACTCCCACTCATCGGCAGAAACCGAATAAACCACGGGTGAAGAAACAAAATCCATGAGATTCCCCGTATAATTCGTTGTGCCTTCAAGTACTGCCTCAAGATCCAGCGCATTACAAAAATCTTCGTCTCCGCCTGTTTTCTCCACCTCTACCGTATATTGAAACCCAAGAGTCCCCTCGTTCACTATAGTGGCGAATTGGGTAATAGAGCCGCCCGGAACCAAGCCATCGTCTCCGCCCCCGTCGAATTCTTCATTGATCCACGTAGCACACTCGTTTATTTCCGACGCCGAGAAAACACTCGGCAAACCTCCCAAAATAGTATTCGCTTCATCTAAAACTTCCTGCACAGTCATCCCGTCGCACGGCACGGACGAGTCATCTATAACATAATCCTTCAAATTGTTTACGCTCAAAGCAAGATCAGGATCATACAAATCAAAACCAACATTCAAAGTCAAAGCCAAAACTTGCCCCGCAAGCACTCCGGCTTCGGTTAAAATCGGGTCAACGTGATCTCCGATAAAAGGCATCGGCGTAGATCCTGCTGGCAAAAAATCCTTTACTGCTTCTGCGTCCGTAAAAGTCGCGGAGTAATTCGCGCCCGGAAGCCCTATCACGGCCCCGCTCGGAAAAGCAGAGGCGAAATTAAGATCTCGATACGCGCCAGGGTTATTGCCGTGAGCTCCCGCACCCCATCCTCCTTGAGTATGGGTCTGGAAACGATTGTCCGGCTTTTCCACATCAACCGTAAAATCCAAAGAACCGGCCACAAATATGTTGCCGTTTGACGACTCGGTGTCATTATAAAAAGCGACGGTGTTCCCGATTGACAAAAATCCGAAAAGATTCAGGCCAACCGTCAACGCCAAAACAAGGCCTGCCCTCGCAACGCTAAATTTTTTTCCAAAAATGGCCGCCCAAAACGAACGCCTCCGCAGCGCGGGCGGCGCCGATGGCATAACCGCAAACGACCTGCGGGAAATGGGAATCCGTATCGAAATGGGAATAACAAAACGCCGCTCTCTCGACGAAATTACAATCTTTCGTACGGAGCGCTTTGGGGCTTTGCGGTGTTTCTCTCCGCGCTTCACGATTTTTTTAACCCTCTTTGAAATCTTTCTCGCGACTTTCATATTTCTCATGCTGCATTTTCTAATTTTTTGTCTTCCTGCGGCGGCTCGCTGTCGTCTTTCCGTTTCGCGCGCAGTTTTTTGGCCTCTCTCCAAATTACTTCAACCTGATCATACACTATAATCGCCGCCGGAATAATTATTATGGCAAGGAAACCATACGGCTTGCGTGCCGCTTCAACTATGTACCCCATATATGGCACATCAAAGAGTACCTTTCCAATGATCTGCCGCTCACGGACAACGCGATTGTCGGGGTCGTCGTTCGCGTCTCCTTTGGTCACATAGGCAAGAGAGCCGCCTTCAGTTTTTTTCTCAACTATTCTGTGAGTAACAGGAATACGGCCGCCCCGTTCATCTCTGAAGCCGCCTTCATACGTAATAACATCGCCCGCCTCGTAACTCTCGGAGGGTTTTACGACTACCACGCTCCCCACTTTTATTGACGGCTCCATAGAGCCGGATTGCACCACTTTGATCTGATAATTTCCGGTAATGGGAAAAGCGGAAATTACAACCAAAAGCCCAACCAAAGCCAGAAGGCCTATAATGCCGTAGTATGTAATTTTTTTGATCCTGTTGAATTTCATTCGTGGGAACTGCCGCCGCGCCCTTCCTCCCCTCACAGGGGAGGAAGGGCAGGCGAAGAAGCCAAGGCACTCCTTATTCGCAGTTTGCAATGTCTGCAAGTATCGCCTCTAATTCATTGAAGTCCACGGCGTTAAAGTAATGGTCAACCGAAGGAGGACTCACAATGTCATCCTTCAAGTACGTAGCGTTGCTTGATGTAATGCCAACGCCAACGGCAAATATTTCTACGCCGTCAGATTTCGCATTATCAGCAGCAACTCTCGCATCTTCCCTATGTGTGAGAGGACCGTTACTTGCGGTTGGCTCGCCGTCAGTGATGAGGACAATAATGTCGGGGGCCTCTGTATCATCCCTGTCGTGCAGATGCGCATCATCAAGCTCTCCATCGGCGAGTTGAATTCCATGCTCCAAATTCGTATTGCCGCCGCTTGTTAAACCGTCAATAGCGGTCTTAACTGATGCGCCATCGCTTGTAAGATGGGAGTTCAATGTGGCGCTTGATGAAAAACTCACCATGCCTACATGAACACCATCAGCCGATGGAGCCAACGCATCAACAAACGCTTTAGCGGCATTCTTAAGCGTTTGTAACTCGCTCAAGAGGGGCCCTCCACCGTCGGGGTCGGTGTTTGAGATACTGCCTGAGCGGTCAAGCACGAGCATCACATCTGCTTTATCAAGACAGCCAATTTCGCCTCCGCACTTGAAGTTAGGGTTCCACCTATCCTGAAGCGCGGTAAAGACAACATCTGCCGTTATTTTGTCGGTCTGGGTTCTATTGTCTAATCCGGAACCGTTACAGATGATTCCACCGTCTTCCGGTGTAGCCGATCCGCTGGGATTCACTTCATCATTAGCCGGATTGTTTGGACCACTGTAGTTACCTTGCTCTAACGGATTCACCTCCAAGTTCCCAAAGCACCACGCCTTGCCGATGTAGTAATCCGTGCTTCCCTCAAGCGGCCCAGAACTCAACACGCCTGTGCCGGAAGAGTCAGCCAAGGTAACGGAAAAATCACCGATGTCTGAAAGCGCGCCCTCTTTGAAATTTCCGGTTTCCGCCTCGTCGTCTTCAAGCACATTGTCTCCGTCATCAGCCCACCAGACAAAGTTGACAAAGTCATCCAATTCGCCGTCATCGGCCGTATACGGATCCTCATCGTCCAATTCCGGCTCGGTTGAGCCGTTATCTTCATCTGTAGTGACATCAAACGCCATACACGCCCATGAGTCGTTATCTTTGACATGGACGCTGATGGTATCTTCCCCCCAATCGCCGGGCTTTAGATCCAAGAAATTGAAGAAGAGATACTTGCCATCGGCCGGGCCTTCGTTGTCATCCAAATCAAAGGCCAGCTCCCACGAGGTTCCCTCGTTCAGCAAACCGTTATAGTAACTCTCGTTATCAATCCCCAAGTCAATTGCCCCCGCGCTTAGAGTATTACCGCTTGATGTCTCTACGTCTCCGTAGAAAGCGGTAGTTGCGCCAACAACAATCGCAATTACAGCGAGAAGTGTACTTGTACTAAGAATTATTTTCTTCATGCTGGTTGTTTAATCTCAAACAGCTCCATAATTAGAAACTGTTTAGATTAAGTTATCTACCCGGTTCCGTTTTCCTCTTCCGGCTGGCAAGTAAAGTCGGGCTGGTGCCTCGACTGTTCTGCGCGGAAGGTAATATCCATAGTCATGCTATCTGTCTGGGTAATATTGCTTTCATCAGAACCATCACAAGATACCGGTCGTATGGTTGGATTGCGGTTGTCGTCAACGTTTGGGGTATTTAGATCATTATCATGATCCCAAGTTGACGGCTTTGGTCCGACATCGCCTTCTCCAAAGCACCATGCCTTACCGATATAGCGGACATTTTCCCCGTCTGGATCTCCTGGGATTGGATCAACTGCTGGATCACCATCCTGTTGACCCCAAATGTTGTATTGGGAATCAGCTAAAGTAATAGGATATGTTCCAAGACCAGGGAAAGTGACTCCTCCGTCGTTAAGAAGCTCTTCGTCATTCTCATACACATTATCTCCGTCATCAGCCCACCAGTAGAAATTAATACGGCTAGCTAATTCTCCGTCGGCGTTATCGTCATCCGGATCAGTTGAAGGACTGTCATTTTCTAGCTCTTCATCGTCCTCTGGCTCAGTTACATCATTATCATCATTTGATGTAAGAGTTACATCAGCGCAAAGCCAAGAATCATTGTCTTTGACGTGAAGCGAAATCGTATCCTCGCCCCAATCACCCGGCTTCAGGTCTGTGAAGTTGAAGAAGAGACGTGGCAAACCTCCTGGGTTTGTCTCTGGATCAAGATCGTAATCCAAAGTCCAAGAAGTGCCTGGGTTCAGTAATCCGTTGTAGTAACTTTCATTATCAACGCCGAGATCGATAGCGCCAGCAGCTAAAACGTTGCCGCTGGAAATTTCTTCGTCGTTATAGAAAGCGGTTGTCGCTCCCAAAACAACGGCGGCCACTGCCGCAACAACGCTCAAACTTAATATAATTTTTTTCATGAATTTTTTAATTTTTGAACTTTTAAATCTGATATAATTTATCGAGAATTTGTCGAGGTTAAACCTCGACAACTCGACAATATATTTTTATGTGAGATTCGCCGCTCACACGGCATCGACCAGAATACCCCACCACCAACCAAGTCAAACCCTGATTAGCAGAGAGGAAAATTATTTTGAACAATTGAGAAGATAAGATCGCCCTTATCTTCTCTTTTGGCCAAGTGGACCCCCGTCATAAAATGGCGGGGGCGGCATTAAGCCAAAACACCGATATATAATCTACTTCGCCACCACTTGGAAACGGGGTTTCCAAGTTTAGTATTATCGAGGTTCAACCTCGATAATCTCGACAATCTCTTTCCTAATCTATCAACGACATTCTCACATTCTCAAGAATGTGAGAATGTCGTTGATTATTACTGGCGCCCCGGAAAAACAAAAAACTATCCTCCCATATCAAAAAAGAAGATAGCTTTTCCCGGAAATTGATTTGCTTGCACCGACAGCGTTCGACCATTGATGATACCTCCATTCCCGGTTTCCCCGTCGGGACAGATCCTCTCTCAAGTTAAAAGAAATACAATCTGAATTATCCTCGACAGCTATGCGTGTGTCAATGAATTTTTCCGGATTTTTTACCACAGTTTTCCCCATTCTTTTGAACAGTTTGTTACCACAATGCTTTTTCCCCTCTCTAGAATCCCTTTACGGACGCTAAACCGGGGAAACGCCTTGCCTTGCGGCAATGCGGGGTCTAGCATCCGAAAACGAACCCCCGAAAGCCCTTTCCCCGCTTTTTGGGAAAAACAAAAAAGGGCTCCGAACCCTCCTTTCCGGTCTCCCCCTCCTGTTTTGTACATCTACCCTACGCCCCGCATACTCGCTGTCAATAGGATGTATGAGACCCCAAAAACTCCACACTTCTGTCTCCACACCTCTGTCTCCGCCGCCCCCGCCTCCACACTTTTGTCCGATCGGACATAAATGAGGATTTACTCTTTTTTACTCTTCAAATGCAAAGCGCGGGGATTCGGACTTTGAATGATCCTAATCCGAAGTCCTTGCCGCCGCGTCTTTGAATCATTTCTGAAGAGTCCCATGCTTTCTCACCGAAAAGATATGCACCTTATTCTTCAAATTCAATTCATCTAGGAAAGAAAGAAAATCCTCCGGGAGCGGATTCTCCCCCGCCCAGACGCTTTTCTGAAGCTGGGAGAAGTTGAACGAAATAAGTTCGGCGCGCAACGCCCTGCGTTTTTTCCGCTCCTTCTCCGGAATATCAAAAATGACAAGACGCATTATTCCGTCCGAAGGCGGAACGAAAATCACCGGCCGAAAGCACTTCATGGTCTTTTCCCCTTTCGAAGTTATACTCCAGCCCGCATTGCCTTCCCTCGTCGTCCTCGCCACAAGACCCTCTCGCTTCAACCGCCACAATACGGAAGAAAAATCGTGGCGGGATATCCGAGGCGCGGCGTCAAGACCAAAAAGGATCCGTGCGGATCGCGCACGAGTGTATTTTCGAGGAAAAAACGAATCAAGCGTAGCAAATCCAACGGCGCCCAGCGCTTCCAAAACAAAACGAACTTTTGACATTCTTCGTATAGTCATATCAACACTTTTGTCCGATCGGACATATTTGTAGACAAAGATATAGCTGATTTCATGCTTTTATTATAACATTTTTCCGATGTTTACGAACCCCCACCCGTTGGGTCTGAATTGACCGATTTATATAATTTGCTACAGTAAAGGTAAAGGCCTGTTAATTAAATGACGAAGGTTGATTCTATGAGAAAAATTTTTGTTTCATTTGCCGCCCTCGCCTTGCTTGCGACAATTGGCGGCGGGATGGCTTTTGCCACTGATAATCCACTCCACGGGAAAATCATCGCGCTAGACGCCGGACACGGCGAAGTTGCTGACAATGGTACTATGGTAAACGGAGCAACAAATATGATTGACGGAATACTCGTAACCGAGGCAGAAGTAAACTGGGATGTAGTCCAAGCGTTGGAAACAAAATTAAAAAATACCTACGGCACGCACGTGGTAGTTGCCGAGCGTCTCTCCTCAAGAAAAGACAGGGTAAACGACGCTATCGCCAAGTGTGCCGCGCTTGATCTGGACGGCGTTGTGGGGGCAGACAACAGAAAGTGCGACGCGCTCGTTTCGGTTCACCACAACGGCAGCACCGATCATGGATACGACGGGACGCTCGTTATCTACAACGAAAAGAAAGACAAACCCCTTGCCGAGAAGATGCTCGCGGCACTCACTCCGCTTACCGGAAACAGCGATGGATTGGAAAATGGCGGCTATGGCATGACGGTATACGGCAACCTTGTATCGGTCATCACCGAGGCCTACTACATCACCAACGACGACGAAGCGCGAGCGTGGCTTTCCGGCACAAAAACGCCGCAGGAAGTTGACGCCCAGATTACCGGACTTACCAATTACTTCGCTTCTCAAACCGGCGGCAAGGGAGGAAAGCCGAGATAACGCTGGGTGTATACACGGGGTTGACAAACACCATGCAATCAAGTATAATGACAAAAAGGGTTAAAGTGCTTATTCACATTTTATAAGGTCGAAAAATAAATTTTTTATCAGTTTACAATACTATGTTTTCAAAATCTAGCGTAAAAATAGGTCTGGTTGCGCTTGCGGTATTGAGTTCGATTGCAACCACAGCGTATGCTTTCCACTCATGGGGTAACTATCACTGGGCGCGAACCAGTAACCCCTTTACGTTGAAAGTCGGCGATAACGTCTCCTCTGCCTGGGATGCCTATCTCGATGAGGCGATTGCTGATTGGAGCGCATCTTCAGTACTTGATTTAACAAAAGTTACTGGTAGCACGAAACCGCGCACCTGCAAGGCGAAAGCCGGACAGATCGAGGCCTGCTCGGAGCGCTACGGCAATACCGGCTGGCTGGGTATCGCCACAATCTGGATTTCGGGTTCCCATATTACCCAGGCCACAACTAAAGTTAACGATACTTACTTTAACACGAGTACGTACAACAAGCCGGAGTGGCGAAGGTTGGTTATGTGCCAAGAAATTGCCCATGACTTTGGCCTTGACCACCAAGATGAGATTTTCAACAACGCCAATTTAGGCAGTTGCATGGATTACACGAATGACCCGGACGGTGGCGCCGGTGGAGCGGTAAGCAATGACCCTTCAAACGAACACCCGAATGCGCATGATTTCGAACAGATAGAGACCATTTACGCCCATCTTGACAGCACCACCACAATAGGACAGACGGTTTCCGGTCCAGGCAAGCGCGCTGGTGTTAACGGAGCAGATGGCCAGGAAGCAGCCGACTGGGGCAAATCCATCCGGAAGGACGGAAAGGGCAGAACCTCGCTCTACGAGCGCGATCTTGGCAAAGGCAATAAAGTATTTACCTTTATCCTCTGGGCCGACTAATATCTGACTTGAGAGAACGATGCACAAGAACCCCGCGCGAGCGGGGTTCTTGTGTTATAGTAGAGTTGTAAAATTAAGTATGGTTCAAACAAAATTATGAGTGCCAAAACATTTCTCATTCTTGGGGTAATCATTGTATTCATTACGGGAGCTGTTTTCTTCTTTCGAGGCACCGGAAAAAAACCCGACTCTGTCAGTAACTCATCCGGCCTGATTATCAGCAATAGTGCAATCTACGTGGCGGAGCAGACGCCCGGTACGAGTGTGCTGGTTTCAATAGTACGTTTAGAAAAGCCGGGTTTTGTGGTAATTCATGAAGACGCCGCTGACGCGCCAGGCAAAATTCTGGGCGTAAGTAGCTTGCTTCCCGCAGGTGAGACGGAAAACCTGCCGCCAATCACGCTTTCCCGTGCGACAACAGACGAAGAGACCATTTACGCCATGCTCCACTTTGATAACGGGGACGGCCAATTTGATGCCGCAGATGACAAACCAGTACTTGACTCGGTGGACAACGCACCAATGATGATAATTATTACGGTAAGCAAAGACGCCGCCGAACCAGGGATAGTTAACCCTTAAGTTCATCCCGCTACCAGGAAACTGCGTGGTGGGCCCGTGGTCTTCCGTGGCGTGGATACATCTGCTTCAACCCTCCGCTATAGCGGAGGGTTGAAGCAGATAGCGAAGACCGCTGAAGTAAATCCCGTTACAACATGACCACGAGCGTACGCTCATGGCACTATATTGTAGGGTTTGCACGAAAGACGCAATTCATCCACATGCTTACGCCCGTGGCTTTCTTGTAACAGGGTAAAATTCAGTCCCCGCCTTCTGGAAGGCGGGGACTGTTATTCTGCAATTTGCTGTTCCCTACTCTGCCTTCAACACGTCATAGATATTGTCATCGTCGTACACGTTCTGGCCGTCGCCGTTCGGGCCAAATGAGCCGACAACCGCGGCCCACCGCTCAGCCGCAGTGGAATCAATATCGTAATCCGTATCAAAGAAATAGGGATTGCCCCATGTATCAAGGGGGATAGCTTGAATGTACGGACCATTCCAATTCGGGAAACTGCCGTCGGTCGCAAGAAGCCCGGCCTCGGGTGCCGTCAAATCCCATATCTCGTTCCCGCTCGCGCCCGACTGGACGTCGTCAATCGTTTTGTGGCCCGGCCATTGGGAGGTATCCGTTTCAAGAAGTGCAATCGCTTTCCGGATTTGACTCACCTCCGCCCGTGCTTTTACCAGGCGGGCGTTCTGGCGGGCGTTATTCAGCGAGGCAAGAATGATCGACGCAAGAATACCAATGATGGCGATTACGACGAGAAGTTCAATCAAGGTAAACCCAGCGTGGGAAGAAGATTTTTTTATTTGATGCACCTCCATGAAAATATATTAATTGAATAATTCGCCACGTGCAGATTTTAAAAAGTGCTCGCCCTGCTAGCGCAAGGCGAGCGTACGGAGCACCGGAATGCTCGAGCGCTGATAGTGCGCGAGACCGAGAAACGCGAAGACCCTGATATACATCCAGCCGGGATCGAATTCCCACCACCTGATTGAGAACTTCGGAGAACCTTGATTTGCATGGTGATTGTTATGAAGCTCCTCGCCGCCGGCAAAAATCCCCCACGGAACAATGTTCCTCGCGTTTTCGCGAAGCGCATGAAGCCGGTAGCCGACGTAGTGCCCGAGACCGTTTATACCCCAGGCGCCGATCGTCGGAATCCAAATCGTCAAAAATCCCCAAATGAGAATTCCCTTCCATCCAAAGAGAAACGCCTCAAGGAAGAAATGGACGACAACTCCGGACCAGCAAAAATAGCGATGTCCGAAAATATGGCGCTCCACCCAATCGTCTGATGTACCGTAGCCGTATCGACGAATCGTAGTAGGATCTTTTGCTTCTCTCCGATAGAGAACCACACCCTTCCACAGCATCCTGAAAAGTCCTTCGTTCAACGGACTATGCGGGTCGCCGGCTCGATCGGCGTGCATATGATGCTTCCGATGCACAGAAACCCATTCCCTCTCTTTCATTCCGGTGAAAAACCATGAGATGAACCGCAAAGGTCCACTGATCACGGGATGAAACTTCACAGACCCGTGAGTACTCGAGCGATGAAGATGAAGCGTCACCGACATTGTTATCGGATGCGAGAGAAAAACTGCGATGAGGATATACGCCCACCACCCAAGATCGGGGAAAACCGGAAACAGCATTTTCTGCCTCCTCCCATATAAAACGTGCTAGTTGAAGTATAGCACGACGACTCCTTCTGCGAAATGAACCGTCTATACAATCGTTCGCGCTATCCCGCCGATAATGAAAATACCTGCTGCATTAAGAACAAAAGAAAAAACAGCGAACTTCTTTGTACTCATCTCTGAAAGCCCCAAAAGCGCGACTCCCAGCTCGTCCGGCAAGGGAGACGCGATGATAACCGCTCCGAAAAACGGCGCGAGAAAACGGAAAAGCTGAAGGCGGAAAATTTCTGCAAATCTATCGGCATGAGAAATCTGAAGAAGTCCGCGAATATCCTCGAGAAGCGTATCTCGAACAAATCGAAAAATAATGTAATCGCCGAGAAACGCTCCGGCGCCGCCGAAAAGCGCGGTGAGAATGAGCGAATGATCTTGGGCGATTTCTGCAAAAACCACGGTCGCGAATACCGTCGTAAAGATTGATGTAAAAAACATTCCTGCGACGAAACTCACCAGCGGGAAAAATCCCCGCGTAAGATCAAGAAACCGCTCGATGGCCCCGCTCTTCTCAAGAAACACCGCAAAAAAGATTCCGAGCGCGATAATTGCGGCATCGCGTACAATATGACGGAAAAACACTCTTTTCTTGATATCATCCATGATAAAAACTCGGTCTCTCCTTTCTATTGTATTAAGGTTTCCAATTCCGCGCGAAATGCGACAAAATTGCGATAGAGAATTCCTTTCATTCCGAGTGAGCGCGCGGCCTCCACGTTGTCTACCGTATCATCAACAAAAATGCAATCCTCCGGTTTTGCGCCGAGGCGCCGGAGCGCTTCCTCAAAAATCTTCGGATTCGGCTTTGTGTATCCGGTTTCGCCCGCTGAAATAATCTCGTCATAAAACTCGGGGATGCCGTAGCGGCGGGTTAATACGTCGCCTGAAGTAATATCAAGATTTGTAACAAGAGAAATTCGCTCAATGGGGCAGGACGAAACAAGATATTCAATAAGTTCATGGTTCGCTTCATTCCCAATAATCAAAACTCCGCTTATATCAAGCAAGAGATACATTTTTCTCTCATCGTCATACTCCATAACATTCTTGATTTTATTTCTGCATCCGCAGGAATATTATGATTCCTCAAGAATAATTTTTTTCTTGAACGCCCCTCGTCTTTTTACTTTTTCCTTCCTTACTGTTTCCATCTTTTTTCGATTGAATTTCTTATAGCGACATATCGCATCAATCACCTCTTGTATGTCTGCCATTTCTTCAATAGTTTCGCTTTCAGAAAATTCTTTTATTTCTTCCAGAAGTTTTTCTTTCAATTTTCTCCAATATTCTTTATCGCCGGCAATATGGATTATCGGCATCCCTCCTTTCTTACGAATACATTCGGGAATTTTATCCCTGATTAATTTATTGTATTTCATGCTATTTCCCGCGAAATTCCTTATATTTTTAAACGGCTCAACGGCTCACCCCGTTGAGCCGTTTAAATTCCCAATCTTTACACCGCGTCCTACGGCGCTTTTTTCACATACCCCTCTCGACATTTTCGATTTATTCATCACTATATTTCACCGCGCATTAAAAACCTTCGAATAGTCATATTCCGGATAGAGACGCGCCGTGCCCTCTGAAACATCTTTAAGCGGGACCCACTCCGCGTCGAATTCATATCCATCCTCCACAATATGAATTTTTGTTTTTTTATAAATCTCTTTGTCTGCCAATGTTCCTTGAAAAAGAAATATAACCTCGTGTCCCGGCTTGCCTTTATAGACAAACGTATTTTCCACGATATCCAGAAATTTTAGGTCTTCAATCTCTGAGTTCAATTCTTCCCGTATCTCTCTTCGGACGGCTTCTTCGGAGGTCTCGCCAAATTGCATGCTCCCTCCCAATACCCGGTAAAAATCCTCGCCCTTCACGTTGTCGCGTCCATGGCCCGCAAGCACCCTATCCCCATCGGTAATCACGCACATGACCTTAATGCGTATTCTGTTGTTTTCTTTATTTTCCATGATACTTTTTAAATTTCTTGGGTGTGCCGTGGTGGTTTTTATAGCTCGCCGTGAGTTGCTCGTCCGCGAAAAGCGGGGGACGACTTGCGTCTTGGGGGTCTTGCCCCTCTATCCCTCGCTCCTTGCGGGCGAACGTTCGGCTTTGGCTTTTTAATGTGCTACACCACCATTATCGCTATACTCCCAACGGAGTCAAGCGCCCCGAAGTGGATAACTCCCAACGCCTAACTTCGGGTACTTTTTGAGGAGGTACTGGGGTCGCTTTGCCCTTTTGCTCTTTTTGGCTTTTTCCCTGTGGTAAATTTCAAAAGCTGTCGAGGTGTTTATACGAAAAATCCGCGCCAATTCGCGGAACGAATTTTGCTTCGGGTCTTTGTCCCGAAGCTCTACGAGTTGTTTGTTTCGAGTCGCATTTGCCTTCATGCAATAATTCTAACGCGACACTCCCAACGAGTCAAATGCCGATCGGTGAGTAAATTGGGGATAATCAATTCCCCTTGAAGCTGCGGTAGCGCTTCTCGAGTTCGTTGTCTGTCATCATCGTGTAGACCGTGGTGCTTTGAATCGATGCGTGCCCGAGTATGTTCATTACGTCTGCCGTCGATCCGCCCTTTTTAATAATGTCGTGCCCCATGTGGTGGCGAAAGCTGTGCGCGTTCATGTGGGGTATCTTTGCTTTTTTCGAGTAGTGTCGAAGCATCTCGCCGACGCCTTTTATGCTTAACCTCTGCCCAGCTTTTTGGCTTCCGATTGACGGGAACAGCGCGTCGGCGTCTCTAAATTCCATCGTCTTTTTCAAATGCTCGCGCTTCTTAAGCCACTGGACTAAATTTCCGTGAGTGTCAGCCGTCCAGAAAATCTCTCGAATGGGACGCCTGCCCTTGGATTTCTCCGTTCGAATTATTGCCCTCCTTTTGTCCATTTGCAGGTCTCCTATGTCGAGCGATAAAACTTCGCCGTTTCGCGCTCCCGTATCCCACAATAGGTTTATGATTGCCAAGTTGCGGATGTGCCTTGGATCGTTGGTCTTTGCTGGTATCGCAGTGAGGAGTTTTTTATAACCATCCTCGTCGGCGATGCGCGGGATTTTGTATTCTTTGCTCGGTATTGGTATCAGGTTTTCGTCGATCACTTGGTATCCTTGCAGTCGGTAAAATTCAAAAAACTTTCGGAGCGCCATGCATTTGCCGACGAAGCTGTTCCGATCCCATCCAAGCTCCGCCATCCCGTTGAGGTACTCCATTACTTGGTCAAGGGTAATGTACTCAATTTGAGGGTTGCGCAAAAAGAGGCAGAAAGTGCGAAGCTCCCGATCATACCCTCTGACGGTTTGCTTCTTTACTTTGAATTGTCTCCAATTTTTGAATTTTTCGATTGCCTCTTTAAACTCCATAAAAGCACAAAACCCGCCGAGGCAAATCGGGGGTTTAGTGCCGTTTCCATGTTCTTGCGAACATGGGCGTTGCCGCCACGTGGCGGGACAGACCGTCGTCTGTCATTACCACTATAGCACCTCCCGTCGTTTGCCTCAAGCCCCGTGACTAACGGGACTCGACCCTTTCGGGCGACAGAAATTTCTATTAAGTTTCCTCTATAATCGCATACTGATTGAGGGGTGTCAAGAACGCTCCTTTTCCGACTTTAGAAAAACTTTAGAAAAATTTTATCTCTCGGAGCGTCACCTATAACACTGGTCGAAGCCGTTTTTGAAGTCAAGCGCCCTCCGCACGCAACGCCCCGAAGTTTTTTGAAGTCAAGCTGGCGCTTATTATCACCTTTTTTGGCACTATGCTAACATCCGAACATGGCTCAAATCAAAATCAATCCTTTTGAAAATCTCCGAAAAAATGCCCACGTTTGGCGCGGCGAAAATACTTTGATCTGGTATACCGAGGGCGCGGTCGGCGGTTCTTTCACCTTACTGATCCTCTACGACTTCGGCAACGAAAAACGCCGCCTGTTTTTGGAGGTCGGCGGCACTCAAAAAATCGAATTCAAAAACGAGGAGCTTCCCTTCGATCAATTCGAGCATCTCAAAAAGGAAGTCGAGGTGATTGAAAAAATGCTCAACGGAGCAAAATCTTAATTAAAATTAAAATTTGGTTAATAATCCTGACTTTGATATTCTCCACCCCATCGCCTCCTTACTAACGCAGTATTTTTTTGAAAGTTCGTCAATAGATTTTATGTTGCTTTGAAAATCAGCTTTCAAAAATTGGTAAGGCATCAAAAGTTCTGCCGCAAATTGGTTAGCTTCAATTTCTGCGGGAGCGTTACTGGTAAGGGCGGCCATCAGATCGTTGTGCATGCTCCCCATCTTAAAATGCCCGATCTCATGGGCGATAGTAAATCTTCGCCTATACCAATGCTGTTTTTTATTGAATCCGATAGTGGTGCTATCGTCTATTACCACAATGATCCCTGACACGTTTTCGCCAAAATCTTCAACTGGCTGCACGTCAAACTTGGACTCCAGTTTTAAATGAACAATTATCTTCCATAACGAAACAGGGGGGCTTTTAAAGCCCACCTGCTTTGTCAAAGCTTTCGCGAGTTTCCGTGCCACTAATGTCCGCGGACTGTTTTTTATTGCTTCAATGCTAACTTCCTCCATGCTTTTTCTTTTTAGCCAATTCAATAAAGCGGAGAATGGCATTTTTGTCCTTCTCGGATAAATCTTTCGTTGCCCTAACTGCAACCCTCACGTCTATTGGACGATCTTCTTGTCCAATGAAATACTTGATGTCTCTCTCAAGCGCTTTTGCCATTTTTTCCAAATCCTCAACCCTCACCTTCCTTTCGCCCGCCTCTATAAGCGATATTGCCGTTGCTGATTCAAATCCCACAGCGTCTGCAAGCGCTTTTTGCGATATTCCAACCGCTTCTCGAGCTTCTTTAATCCTGATCCCAATTAACTTGTTTTGTGGCATATTCATCATATTGATAATATACACCTATCAAAAAAGGATAGCAACCCCCAGAGGCGCTTGACGGGATAGTTTCGTTTTTGATAAAATGATATTATCGGGACGATAATAGCCGATTTGGGTCGGCGGTCGATGTCCCGCCATTATCAACTAATCTTAGTTTTACTACCGTGATCAATACTTACATCGGGCACTACCTGTACAGTGCCCTGTCCGTAGGCGCTAACGCGCCGATGGCAATCGGTGTTTACTATTGCGGCCAACTCAATCTTCGGAACGAGCTTGTGCCATTATACATCGGAAAGTCGGTCAGTATCCGCGAACGTCTGCAAAGCCATATCAGCAGTGGCGATTTGCGCGGAATAACCCACTTCGGCTACATAAGGTGCTCCACCCAAAATGAGGCGGAAGCTTTAGAAGCCACCGAGATCAGAAAACACCAGCCGAAATACAATGAGCAGGGCAAAACAGTATTTCGGTAATCGCTAAAAGGTCTTTGGCGAAGGGAGGGGCTATAGGTAACACTGTAGCCCTTTTGCCTATTTTACCTTTTTTGGAGGATTTCGCCAATTCGTGCAATAATTTTTGCTGAATTTTTTTTTATATCATGCTCCCAAAATCTCAAAACTCGCCAACCCGACTTTTTAAGTTCTTTGCCGACTTGCTTGTCGCGCTCAATATTTCTCTTGATTTTTGCAAGCCAGTATTTTTTTGGCAACCTGCTTTTCTGCTTTTCAAAATCGCGCCCGTGCCAAAAATCACCATCCAAAAACACCGCCACCCTCTGCTTAATAAAAACAATGTCTGGCTTCCCAGCCAGTTTCGCGTAGTGCTTGCGGTATCTCCGCCCCTTTTTGTAAAGGCGGGCGCTTAGCGCTCTGCAAAAATCATTTTCGAGGCGCGTATTTTTTGAACGGATGCGGGACATGATCTCGCTCCGTTTCTTTTTTGAAAAAACATCAGCCATTGAAGTCGGGGCTTTTCTTTTTTCCCCACGATTGCTGCATCGTGCCGCGCAGTCCTTTCCGCGCGCACTCGGCGGAGCAGAACCTGCTCACGACTTGATAGCTGTTTCGCCGAGGATGGTACTCCTCTTTGCAACCGTCGCATGCTTTCACGATGCTCAAATCCCTGTTTTTGGGATCGTCGGAATACTTTGCCATAAATTTTACTCGTCGTCATCGTCCTCCTCGGCAGCAACCTCCTCCGCTTTTTTATTGTTTTCCGCGAGGAAGCTTTCGTATGAGCCGATGCGCGTAAAGTCAATGTCGTATGTGTGGCTGTCCACCTTGTACACGACGACGGTATCCAGCCCGATCGCTTGAAGCTTGTCGTACGTGAGGAGCTCGCGCTCTTTTAAATTCAAAACGTCCCGCAAAAGCCACTGCCCGAGAGCCGAGTTAGGATTACTCATGAGCGCCTTGCTGTTGTCTTGGCATACTTTTGCGCTCAAAACTTTTCGGTCGGGCAGGACAAGTTCGAACGGCTCGTCGCGCGGCGGAAAGAATTTAGGGAAGCTTTGGTGAATCCACGCGGGTATCGGAATATAAATTTCATTCGGATCGCGCGGGCGTCCTGCGGC
>Ga0209211_10001621_pt1 | contig 41918 bp, 55 predicted proteins | sample RifGroA2_FD_183992 | JGI IMG/M metagenome (GOLD analysis project Ga0209211, IMG submission 183992) | Groundwater microbial communities from Rifle, Colorado, USA - Groundwater A2 (SPAdes) (version 2) | ecosystem: Environmental > Aquatic > Deep subsurface > Groundwater | place: Rifle, Colorado...
AACTTATGATTTGTATAATGCTGCTTGGTTATCAACTTACAATGCAACTTATGCTGCAAGTGTTGCAAATAATTCTTGGAATCAATCTTTTGCTGATACTTTATATTCGGGAATTATTTGGAATTATAATCAGACAACAGCGACGTATAATCTTTATAATGATATTTGGTTATCAACTTACAATGTAACTTATGCAACTGGTTCTAATGCATCTTGGAATCAGAGTTTTGCAAATACACTTTATGCAGGAATTCAATGGAATTATAATCAGACAACAGCAACTTATGATTTGTATAATGCTGGATGGCTTTCAACTTATAATGCAACTTATGCTGCAAGTGTTGCAAATAATTCTTGGAATCAATCTTTTGCTGATACATTATATTCAGGAATTATTTGGAATTATAATCAGACAACGGCAACTTATGATTTATACAATGCTGCTTGGCTTTCAACTTATAATGCAACTTATGCTGCAAATGTTTCTAATTCAACAACTTGGTGGGCAAGTTTAACAAATTGGTTATCTGGCTGGTTTGTAAATAATGCAGGAACTCTTGAGTTTAATGAAACAAAATTAAATAATACAATATCTTCTGAAGGAGTTAGATTGGGATTTAATTCAACTTACAATGAAACTTATACAACATGGAGTTATAACCAAACAACTCCTGCAAATACTTACACAGATTCAAAAGTTGGAACAGCTGATTTACATTTACACAATGCATCAAATATAACTGCAGGAACATTTGGAGCAGGAAACTATAATATGAGCGCTAATTTAACTTTCAATTCAGATAATCAGGGAATAAAAATGGGAAATGCACTGATGTATTGGGACGGAACTAAACTTGTAATAAAAGTTTCATAATGAAAATCTCAAAAAATTTAGTTATTGGAATATTGATTGTATTAGTTATAATTCCATTAGTAATGGCAACCTTATCAACTTTAATCCCCCACACTACAAATAATCCCTCAGGGAGCGGATATGTAACCGAAGGGACTTATACAATTGGAACTTATACTGCCTTAACAGAAACTTGTATCGGGGAAGTTAATTCAAGTAATGGTGTTTGGTGTTTAGAAAATGAAGGAACAAATGCAAGAGACGCTTATTTTAAAACAAACTTCACAATGCCGACAGGTACAATAAATTCAGTTTTCATCACAGGAGAAGGAAAGAGTACATCAACATCAGCAGGAACTTGCACCCTTGGATTATTTAATTATACTTCTGGTGCTTGGATAACAAAAAATTCAAGCTCTTGCACAAGCACAGCAGATGTCACTTTAACTTATAATATTTCAAGTTCAGCAGAAAAAACTAATTTTATTAATGGTAGTATTGTTCAAGCAATGTTTGTCATATTCTCAACTGCCGTTACTGATGATTTGGATTTGGATTATCTTGGAGCACAAGTTGATTATACTCCTCCCCTTGATACTTGCACATACTCTAGCGGAAACTGGGCATTGAATTGTGCAGATAATTGCATTTTTACAGGAACACAAACAATTGCAGGCAAGAATAATATTACAATAACTGGAACAGGTAGTTTAACTTTTAATAATGGAGGAAAATGGAGTTTTACGGGAACAAGCCAATATATCACTATAGCATCAGGTTGTACACTTAACATCAATACTGGAGGAGGCTGGAATTATTAAATGATATTGAAAATAAAAAAAAACATAATTCTCTTTATTTTTATAGTTTTCATTTCAATAAATTTTCTTAATAGCGTTTTTGCATTAACTGCTAGCTCTGGAAATTATTCAGTCAACATGTTTGGAACAGGAATGGCAACAGCAAGCCCTTCATCATCTAATTACAACTCAACTGTTTTATCAGAAGCCAAGGGAACAACAAGAAATGCTGAATCAAGTTCATTAACCGGAAATATTGGTTTTTTTGAAAATACTATTTATTATAAAACAGTAAGCATAACTTCTTATTCAATCTCTCCAGCATCTGCTGTTGTTGGTTCAACAATAGGGGTGTATATTTCGGCTTTGAACTATCAATCAGTATGGGCAAAGATAACCTCTCCAAACTCTCAAGAACAAACCTTAACTCTTACTAATGGACAAACTGTTAATTATGTTCCAAGCCCTTCTGTTGTAGGAACATATCAAGTAATACTTTATGCAAATAGTTCAACAGGAGCAATTACAAGTGTTGTAAGTTCTTTTGAATTAACAGCACAATCAACAACCCCTCCTTCTGGCGGTGGAGGCACTACTACAATAATTGAAAAATGCACATATAATTGGGATTGCACTCCATGGAGCGTTTGTTCAGATGGAAAGCAAACAAGAGAATGTAAAAATATAGGAACATGTGAAGGAAATGAAAGCAAACCAATAAAAGAAATGAAATGTTCTGAATCTTTATTTGATATTGCCTTAGAATTAAAAAATATAGAGCTTACTAAAAACAGCACTTTAAAATTTAGTATAGATTTGATAGAAAAAATAGGAACAGGGAAAATTGATGTGCATATTAAATATTCAATTATGAACAAAGAAGGTTATGAAATTTTCAGTCAGATTGAAACAAAAGCCACACAAAGTAATCTAAGTTATCAAAAAGAAATAGAAGAAATCAAATTAATAGACGGAGAATATATTTTAAGAGTAGATATTCTTTATGGTAATTTGCAAAGGGCTTTCGCTGAGCAAAAAATTAAGATAATGAATGGGAAAATAAAAACAAGCGAATCTGTATCAAATATTCAAAAGATAATAGAATTTCTAAAAGCTAATTATCTTATTATTATTTTGATTATTATAGCTTTAATTTTTATATTATACATAAAAAGAAGTATATCAAAAGAAGTAAAATTCAAAATAGTTCCTTCAGAGAAAAAACCAAGACCTTTTGAAAATATTAAAATAATTGAAGGAGAGAAATATTTAGAAATCAAACCAAGAGAAATTGAACCTATTAAAATCGAGAGAGAAATTCCTATTGAAAGCAAAAAAGATATGAACTTAAAAACACTGGTTTTCAGAACCCTTGGGGACGAGCATAAAAAATATCCCCAAAATAGTATTTTAGGTTTAATGAATAAGAATGTTTATTCTGAAAGTGGGCATTATCTCGGGAAAGTAAATGATATTATTCTAGGTGAAAATAGAATTGACAGCTTAAAAATTAAATTAGACAAAAAACATAAGTTTAAGGCGGGGGGAATAGTTATTGATTATAAACAAGTTAAGAGCGTTAATGAAATAGTAATTATTGATGATAGAGTTTCTGAATATCTAGAAAAAATAGCTTAAGGATTCAAAGCCTTATTATAATGTTAAAAGAATATCAACTAATCCTTTCATTGCTTCTGATACTTTTAATTTTTCTTTTTCTTTTGTGACATCAGTAGAGACTTCAATTTCTACCCGATGATAAGTTGGGGGGTTTCCATTAACAGCGCCAATCTCTTTAATATATAATAAAGAAAGATTCTTGTCCCCATCATCTGTTTTAATAGAACTATATTTCATAAAATGTTCAACTAATCGATTATATCTTTGATTATCTATTTCTTGTATCATGATTTTTGTTTTTTTCATAATTATAAAATGTTTTCAAATTATTTAAATATTTTTATACTGCAGTTTTTAGAATAATTTTAAAGAATCTTACCTTTTTCCAAGTATTAAAATTTCCACCACTAAAACTGTCTTTTATAAGCATGATAGTTTTATTTTTATTAGAAATCATTTGCATAAATTCTTTTGAATATTTATCTTTCATTTCAAACTTTTTTCAATTTCAATCAACCTATTTATTTTTGAAAGCCTTTCCTTCCCGGTAATTCCGCATTTAAAAAAATCAGCTTGAAATCCAAAAGCCAAATCCGCAAGGATATTTTCTTCTGTTTCTCCGCTTCTATGGGAAAAAACGATTTTGATATTATTTTTCCTGGCTAATTCACAAACTCTTTTAACTTCAATTAAAGAGCCGTTTTGATTTGGTTTTACAATAACAGCGTTAATGCTTTTTAGATTAATTGCTTTTTCCAAAAGTTTGGTATTTGTAACAGTTAAATCATCTCCAACAATTAAGGAGTCCGGAAATTTTTTTAATAATTTTGCAAAACTTTCAAAATCCTCTTCTTCAAAAGGGTCTTCAATATAAAACAATCCAAAATTTTTTATAAGATTTGAAATATAATCAAACTGCTCTTCCCTAATTCTGTCTAATTTTGGATTTTCATAATAATATTTTTTTCTTTTAAAAAAACTTGAAGCAGCAACATCAACTCCAAGAGAAATTTCTAATTTCTTTAACGCATCAAAAACTTCTTTTTCATTTAAACTTGTGCTCCACGCATCCTCATCATTTTTTTCTCCTTTAAATTTATCGTCTTTATTTTTTAAAAGAAATTTTATTTCTTCCTTCAATTTCTTGTTTTTTTCCAAATTTTCTTTTACACTTTTCATGTTTGGAATTAATAAAAATTCCTGAAAATCCGGTTTTTTATTATTAACTAATTTAGAATGTCCTCCTCCGCCAATGCAATTCCCGACTAATCTGGGAAATATTTTTGCGTTTGGATTAATTAATTCCCAAATTTCTTTTTTCATTTCCTTTGCTATTGCTTTTAGCGCAGCGGATTCAAGCGCAAATAAAGTATTTGCGCCAATATGCCCCTCAACAATATCTTCTATTCTTTTTAAATCATCAAATCCCTCTAATATTTCTTCAGAGAAATAATCAGAAAATTTCTTGATTGTTTTTATATCTTCTTCAAGGGATTTTCTGTACGGCTTTGCTTCGTGTCTGCCAGTTGATTTTCCCTGAGGAGCAGAGGCAGAAAAATTTCCAAAATCTGTTTTAATAAAAACTTGTATTGTTTTTTCCCCGCGGGAATTTAAAATTGATTTTGCATCAACCCCTTTAATTATCATTTATTAAAAAAAGAATTTTAGTTTATAAAATTTTGTTTTATTTAATTAAATTAAAAAGAAAATATTTTTAAGGATTTTTTACAGAATTGAATTTTATTAGAATTTGAGAAAAGATTTCAAAGTAAAAAACTTGCTTCGCAAATATTAATTGAATTTTTCCAGACTTATGTCACGGAAAAATTTGAGACGAAAAGTTACCATTAACAGAATTATAAAGAATTAAAAAGAGGTTATTAGCTAAAATCTCAACTAAGTTCCTCTTTTCGCCAATTGCTTTCTCTATTATTGTTACCCTAAAATATCTTATCTCTACATATCTATAAATATCTCGATTATGTGATAAATGTAGGGATAAAGGAAATTAGATTTTGGAGAATTTATTTTCTATTTTGTTTTGATAATTTTATCTCGTGAATTTGCCCGCCTTTCTACTCGCGACCTCGCACGGCTTATTTTTATTTTTTAGTTACTGCCTATCACGAAGTCGCTCGGCTCGGATTTATTTATAATATTGCCCTAAACAGCTTAATTAAATTAGATGATTAACCTTAACATTTAAACTATTCGGAAGATGATAATCTCCTCAATAAATCTCGCGAAGCGACAATCTTTTATAAGAAAAAATTATTCTTCATCCCCACTGCCCTCTTCACTTTCATCTATTTCATCCTCCGGAATAGCGAGCTCCATTATCTCGCCTCCTTTTGCAATTTCTTCTTCCTCTTTTATCTCTAATCTTTCCTTTTCTTCATCCGTTGTTTTTGATTCTTTCCTAATTATTTTTAATTCACCTTTTTTACTTGGAAAAGGTTTATGAATAGAAATGGGAAGAATTTTAGAATTTAATTCAATTTCCGCAATTTTTAAAGCATTATAATTTATTTTTTCCAGATCTTCCTCTTTAATTTTAATCAGCAACGGCGCATTCATTGCTATTTGCAATGCTCTTGCTCCCAAAATTCTTGTCATTTCATATTTTGAATATTCTTCTTGTTTTATCATTTAGATTTTAAAAATTTTTCAATCTTTTTAAATAATTCTTTCCAAGTTTTATCTGCTATATCGATGGCTTCAAATATCTCTTCATCTTTCAAGGGAAAGATATTCCCTTTTTGCATGGATGAAATTATGCCGTCTGAAATCCCTATTGTTAATCTTGTTTCGCTGGCATCCTCTTCTTCTTTTACAGGGTCCACAATTAATTTATTTCCTATTTTATGAATTGTTATAGGTATTGGATTTACATCTGTTAAAGGAATTTCTTTATCGTGCTGGTCATGCAAAACTTTTTCTTCTTTTTCATTATATTTCGGCAGTTTAGCCAGCTTCAGCGCAACCAACGCACCAATTCCTGCAGCATCCAATAAATTTCCGTCATCGTTAATGGAATAAATATCAATAAAAATTGCCCAGACTTTTTCTCCTTCCTTAATAACGAGTTTTTTAAAATCGATTACCCCGCTTTCCCTGATTCCTCTGTCAATAATTCTTCCAAGTTCAATTGTATCAAATTTTGGAGGTCCAAGTTCAAATCTTGAAGAACTTAAAGGGAGCAATTCAGCGGTAACCATTAAATTTCCCTTGTCTGGAGAGTCTGGATAGGGTTCAGCAACATCTGCTTTAATGCCAACAATAACTTCTGTTTTTCCAAGTTTTACTCTTACAGAACCTTCTGCTTTATTTGAAACATCTTTTTCAATAATTAAATCCCTGAATTCGTCGGTCTTTCTTCCGTCAAATCTTTTATTGATTTTTAAATACTCATTTATCTTTTTTATTGTTACGTCCGGGGTTGTATTTATATTTTTCATTCTAGATTAACAGACTCCTTTAATGCTTTTTTTTGAACTTCATAAATTTCTTTGCTTGATTTTCTTGCCATCTCAATTGCTTTTTTTAATTGTTTTGAATTTATTTTTCCATCCAACTGCAAATGAGTTATCTCTCCGGAAGAAGTCATTGAAATGGGAATATCTGTTGAGCCTTCGCCTTCTTTAAAATCTTCCTCTGCTTTATTTACATCGATAACTATTGTTTTGTCAAGCTTGCCTGCAGCGATGCTCAAAATTAAATCTCTCATTGGAATTCCTGCGTGCGCTAAAGCCATTGAAGCGGCATTTATTCCTGCGCAACGAGTTCCGGCATCTGCCTGAATAATATTTATATGAACATCAATTACAGTATTTGGAAATCTATCGAGGTCTAATACAGGCTCTAAAGACCATTCAATGATTTTTGAAATTTCAGTGCTTCTTCTTGATGGACCAGGTCTTATTCTTTCTGAAACTGAAAAACTATTCATATTATATGTGCATCTTAAAACTCCTCTCTTAGGATCTTGTTTATGCTGAGGATGCATTTTTTTTGGACCATAAACAGCAGCAATAGCAATTGTATTTCCTGATTGATACATTGCGCTTCCGTCGGCATTTGGGATAATTCCCACTTTTGCTTTCATTTCTCTTAATTCATCTTCTTTTCTTCCGTCCGGTCTTTTAAATTCTGTCATTTTATTTTTTCTCCCCCTTAAAAAATTTTTCAACTTCTTCCGTCAAACCTTCAATAAAAGATTTTTCAACAATAAATATGATTGCTTTTTTTGCAAGCAGTTCATTTTCAATTTTATCGCCCTTTATCCAGATAAATCCATTTTGACCGACGGTAATATTGCATCCGGTTTCATCTTTAATTATTTTTATCATGCTTCCTTCTTTTCCAATAACCCTTGGAACTTTATTTGGATTTATTTTAAAAATTATTCCTTCTTCAATTTTTCCCAACCCTCTCTCTTTGATTGTCACGTCAATACTTCTTCCTTTTATTGAATAAATTTTTACAACTACCATGTCGCCTATATCCATGACTTCATCTAATGCTCCCTTATCAACAAATCTTGGGACTTCCATCAAAGACAAAAAAGCGTTTTCAGCATTTCCAAAATCCATTACCCAGCCATTATGGGTCAGCATTTCAACTCTTCCGATTATAACGTTTCCTCTTCTTGGTTCATATCCTCCTGACAAGGGAATTACTTTTACAAGTTTGTTTATTTCTTCTGCTAATCCGAACATAGTTGCAACAATTTCATTGCCTCTCTTTTCTGTTCCTTTTCCGGGCAGATAGTCTTCACCAGTTACAATTGCTTCCCCAGGAATTACTACTTTTCGTTCTGTCATTTTAATTATTAATTATTTCTTCTAATTTAAATCCTTTTGATTTAATCTCATTGATTGTTTTATTTATAAGTCTTTTAGTGCCGATTAAAGTGAGATTATTTGTTATTTCTTTATTTCTATTTATTTCTTTTTCATCTATAAAATCAAGAATTACGACCATGTTATTCATACTATAAATTTGACTATTTATTCCGAGCCGTGCTAGATAAGTTCCATATTTAGCTATAAAATTACTATGAACATAACTAAATTCTTTTCCTTCAACAGATATATTATAATTTCTCATTATCATTTTATTCTTTAATCTCCTCTGTCAAAGCACTTCCGTGCGTTATTGAATTTAATTTATCATAAAAATCCATCACGATTCCGGAAGGAACACTAACAACAACTCTCAAACTTCCGTCGTCAAGCCAGCTTTCTTCTTTTTTATATTGCGCAACAACTCCATAAGCTTTTCCTGTATGCATTGCCGGAATAGTTATTTTAACGCTTTTCATTTCAAGTCTTATTGGGAGAATCTTGCTTATTTCCTGAATGATTTCATTAATCTGATTTTCAACCGGGACATTTTTAATATTTACATGCGCCTGCTCAAGGGCGTTTTTTATTCTTTCGCTTGGATGGGGTTTTCCCGTTCTTGAGTCAATAGAATTTACAGCTAAAAAATCAACAATTTGATTGTATCTTTTTTCTTGTTCAGCATTTCTTTGTTTTTGTGTAACTAAAATTTCTCCTTTCTTAACAATCTCCTGAACAATTTTATTTGTTTCTGTTGTTCCAAAAGCTTCATTTAAATCAGAACTTGGGGCTCTCTCAGCTTTTCTGACATCTCTAAATATAATGTCTCCTTCAGCTTCAATAGAACCAATTTCCCCTTTCTTGAATTTTAAAGCATCTTCCATATTAACTAAAATTTCAAAATGTTTTCCTGCTTTTTTTATTCGCGCTGTTGTTTGTGTCATTATATTTCCTTAATTTTTTCCCCTTCTACTCTTTCAATTTTTTTATTTTCAGAATTAATATAAACAAGTTCAAATTTGCTTAAAGAAAATTTATTTCCTTTTATTTCTTTGAAAATATCCAATGCTAATTTTATTCCTTCTTTAATTTTTAGATTTTGCTTGTATTTTTCCCTTAATTTTTCCTTGATTTTGTCGTCGTTCTCGCCGATAGCATTAGCATGATATGAAAAATAATTTCCTGTAATGTCGCTTACAAATAATTCCGGCTTTTTTCCGTTAATGCCTGCTGTCATCATAGAAACTCCGAAAGGCCTTGCTCCGCCGTATTGGGTGAATTGCTGTTTCATGTTTGCAATTTCCTTAACAACTGATTCTGTTTCAATCGGCGAGTCATAAGTTATTCTATGCTGCTGCGCCAAAAGCTGGGCGCGTTCAATTAATACTCTTGCATCAGAAACAATTCCCGCAACACTTACAACAACATGAGAATCAATTTCATGAATTTTGTTCGCAGACTCTTTAACAATTAGAAGGTCTTCAATTCGTTTATCAGCTAATATGAAAACTCCGTCTGAACAAACCATTCCAATACTTGCGCTTCCGAGTCTGACAGTTTTTTCCGCATATTCCACCTGAAGTAAATGTCCGTCGGGAGAGAACATAGTTGCAGTTCTGTCATAACCCATTGCTTGATGCTGCATATCTAAAGGCATATCCATTTTACTTATTAGAGAATTTTATAATGTTTATCTAATTTTATTTTCTCTGTCTAAAAAAAGAAATTTTGAAGATTTATAAATGTTTTCTTTCACTTGAATTCCCCTAAAAGCGATTGAAAACTTCGTGTTTTATTATGCTCATTTGCAATAATCTTTATAAATTTCATAATGCATCTTTAATTATGGGAACAAAACTTAGTTTAGGTTATGATATAATAAGCGGTCCTTGGGGAAATACAGAAATAAAAACAAAAATTAATGGAAAGCCGGAAAAACTGCCTTTTGAATACGGATATTTTAAAGAATCTTCAATGGAAGTTTTGAGTGTTTTGGGAAAAAATTATAATGTTAGTAAATACAAAGATATAGAAACAAATGAAAATTCAACATTTGAGTTTAAAAAACATTTACTAAATTATGGGTTTTCTGTTCGTGAAGCAAATTTGCCGGGAATAACTATTCATGATTCTATCTACAAATATGTAAATTTATCTTTTTTACCCAAACTAACTTTAATTAAGAAAGATTTAGAAGGAAAAATTAAAGGTCTCATTAGAAAATATATAGTTACAACGTACATAAAACACGGACCAATTATGGGCGGTTTTAGATTTAATGGAGATGATGGAATAGGACCCAGATCATCCTCTGAAGAAACAATAACTAAAAATTATTTTGAAGAAAGAAAAATTAAAAAAGATGAATTGAAAGAAAGGCAACTTGAACAAATAATTGATTATGTTCAAATAATTTTAGACAATCCAAAATTTTCTTTAAAAGATCTTGAAAAATTAAGTTATAACGAAAGTGTTGCTGTTTGACAATTCTAAAATTCATACTTGAAGGTAGGAAAAGGTTTAAATACTATGTATGACTAATTTAGATTATGATAATTAAACGGGAAATTGGAGAAAAAGGGCAGGTAGTTATTCCGAAAGATATACGGGATATTTTGAATTTGAGAAAAGGAGAAAAAGTAGTTTTTGAAATTAAAGATAAAGAAGTGTCAATAAAATCAGAGCAAAATCCAGAAGAATTTTTAAGAGATTTTTTGAATGTGCCAGGAAAGAAAAAGAAGGGTTCTGTTAAAGAAATTAAAAAAATTTTAGAGGAACAATATGAAGAAAGAATATCTAGACTCTAGCGTTTTTATTTACCCTCTTTTGTATGCAGATAAAAAAGCGCAGTTATCTGAAAAAATTCTTTTTGATTTAGCCAAAGGAGAATTTCAGGGTTTTACATCAGCTCTTACATGGGACGAAATAGTTCATGTCTTGAAAAAGAAGAAAGGAAAAGATGTCGCAATAAGCGAGGGAAAGAAATTTCTTAAATTTCCAAATTTAAAATTTATTAATTCGGATTTTTTTGTAATAGCTAATGCTCAAAAAATAATGGAAAATAATAATGTTGGTCCGCGGGATGCAATTCATATTTCAAGCGCATTAAGTCAAGGAATTAATGAAATTATTTCTTTAGACAAAGATTTTGACAAAGTAAAAGAGATAAAAAGAATTGAGTTTTAATTAAAAGATTATTTAACATTTAACCCCCTTAATCGTCCCGCTAACTCTTTAACTCGACCATGCTTGGGCGAGTTTGTCAAAAATTTTCCTAATTTTTGTTCGTCTTTAAACCTTTTAGTGTTCCACTTACCATTTTAATGCTCATTTTTTCAGGCCAAACGCAAAGTGAAGCTCTTACATGATTTAAACTCTCGCGATTCACAGAAATCACAGCAGAATCTTTATCCGATTTAATAAAACTCAAAGAAGTTTTTGACATTCCAAAAACTCCAATAAAATCTTTAATTGCTTTTGGAATATTTTCTTTTAAATTTTTTCCGCTGACTAAAAAATATCTTTTTCTTTCACGCATTGAGGGCTTTAGGGGTTTCATTTGAACTCTTCTGGAAGACGAATTAATGGAAATCTTTGATTTGCTTTCATAATTTTAATATTAAAAAGAAGTTTTTAAATTATATCTTAAAAAAATTTATTTGCATTTTTTAATTCTTTTTTATAGCATATTTTTTTGCTCTTTGCATATCATTATTTTCTTTATCTTCTTTGTAGTATATTTCTATAATTAAGACCTCATTTATTGAGGGGTTATAAGTATAAATTACCCTTATCCCGCTATTTCCTCCACGATTGAGCGCCTTGCATCTAAATTTTCTTGCTTTATATACTGGATAAAATTCTTCACCTATTCCCTGTAACCTAACAATTCCAGATAATCTTGTTGGTTCAACAGAAACAGCTTGTTTGAAAGTCTCAAAATCGTTTTCTAATCCAATTCTCCTTAATACACGGAAATCTTTATCTAATTCATCGACAGAAATAACTTTAGCAGGCAACATCTTCATTTCTAACAGAAAAAATTGGGTTTCTATAGAATACTAATTCATAATTGATAATGTTTTTTTCTTTTGTGGCTTTCCAAGGCATGTCTTCATGAGAATAACTGCTAATTTGATTAGCATTCATTTCACCTAATTTGTTTATTGCTTTGTCTATTACTTTGATCTCCTCTCCATTTAATAAATTAAGGCAGGGTTCAGTAGTTGAAGAAAATTTCATTTGTTTCTTTCCAAAAAAACTTCCATGGAATATCTTTATTTTTTTTTCTTTTTCCAAATGTTTTATTGCAATATCGAAATGTTTTGGGGCTGGACCATTTGGCAGTTTATAATATAATTCTCCTGTAATAGATTCTTCATTTATTTCATAAAAATCAAAATCTGAAAAGTATAACATTTTATATAACACGGTTTTTCCAACATTATCTAATGAACCTTTTTTAGAGATTATATAATGTAAAACTTGCTCAAATTTTTTTTCATTAAAAGTGTTTAAAGAATTAACTATAATACACTCTTTTTCCATTAATTCAAATAGTTTATTGAGTTTAAATAATTTTAGTTTTATAACTAAACACTCCGTAATTGCATGCAACAAATTCTTTTTTAAAACTTTTTAAACTCCTTCTTCCTTTAATTTTTATAAAAAAAGGTAAAAAACAAATATGGAAATTTGCACAATCGGCGGTTATGAAGAAGTTGGAAAAAATATGACTGCTGTAAAAGTTGGCGACGATGTAATTATTTTTGACGCGGGAATTTATCTGCCTCCATTAATAGAATTGCAGGAGCAGGAATCTTTTATTCGTTATAACGAACATATGCTAAGAAAACTAAAAGTTATTCCGGATGATTTAGTTCTTGATAAATTGGGATGGACAGATAAAGTAAGAGCAATTATTATCGGACATGCTCACTTAGACCATGTTGGAGGGGTCCCTTATTTAGCGCACAGATATCCAAAAGCAGAAATTATTGCAACGCCTTTTACAATGGAAATTTTGAATTCAATTTATGAAGATGAAAAATTAGTTTTAAGAAACAAACAAAGAACTATTAAAGCAAATTCCAGATTAAAATTAAAAACCCCTAACGGAGAATTAGATTTAGAATTTATTAATACGACTCACTCAACAATCCAATGTGTTTTTGTAGTCTGGCATTCAAAAGAAGGCGGTGTTTTTTATGCGCTTGATTTTAAATTTGACAAACATCCAATTATCGGAGAGCCTCCAAACTATTCAAGATTAAAAGAATTAGGAAGAAAAAAACAAATAAAATGTCTTATTGTTGATTCTCTTTATGCAGATACAGATAGAAGGACGGCAAGTGAAAGAATTGCCAGAGACCTTTTGGAGGACGCGCTTTCTGTAATTCGCGACAGAAATTCAGCGCTTTTCATAACAACTTTCTCCTCGCATATTGCAAGATTAAAAAGCATTGTTGAATTTGGAAAAAAAACAGGAAGGCAGATAGTTTTTATGGGAAGAAGTTTAATGAAATATCTTAACGCAGCAAAAAAAGTCGGAGAGTGTCCGTTTTATCATCAGATTAGATTAATGAAATATAGAAAGCAAATAAATTCTTTTTTAAAAAAAGTTGAAGATGAAAGAGGAAAATATTTAATTGTCTGCACCGGACATCAGGGTGAAAAAGGCGCGATTTTAGACAGGATAATAAATGATGAAACGCCCTTCAAATTTCGCGCCGGAGATAATGTGATTTTTTCTTCAAGCGTAATTCCCGTTTCTCAAAATATTAATGCCCGTGAAAAAATGGATAAAAAATTAAGAGCTAAAGGGGCCAGAATACAAACCGACATTCATGTTTCAGGACATGGCGGCCGCGAAGATTTAAGAGATTTAGTGGGGATGTTAGAACCTAAAAATATAATCCCGGCTCATGGTTCATTAGAACAGGAAATTCCGATGGTTGAATTAGCAAATGAAATGGGTTATAAATCTCAAGAGAGTGTTCATTTATCATCGAATGGAAAAGTTGTGAAGATATGATTGGCTTTATTAAATTTCCAATATAAAATGATTTTTAAACTAACTATTATTTAATTGATAATGGTTAATCAAGAAATTTTAGGGGGTTTAAGATTAGTATTAAACCGGGGAGAATCTTTAGAAAAAGCTATGCTTTCATTTTATAATGCAGGTTATAAAAAAGAAGAAATAGAAGAGGCTGCGAAATTTCTTCAAAACCCTGAACAAATTCAGAATACTCAACAATCTGAAACTCCAAACACAGCAATAAAACCTCGTTCTAAAAAAGTTTCAGATTACAATACTGAAAATCCTAAATCAAATCTAATAAAAAAGACAGGAAAATGGCTATTAACTGCAATAATTATTGCCGCTATTATTTTTGTCGGGCTTTTAATTGCGTTTTTAGTTACAACATAATTTAAACATAAATTAAAAATGCCCCCAATATATCAACCAGCAGAGGATTCTTATTTGTTGTCTAAAGTTTTAGGAAAAGAAATTCCTGAATTGCTTAAAAAAAATCAGCATTTGCAATTTTTGGAAATTGGCTCTGGCTCCGGGATTCTTTTAGAAACTGCAAAAAGATTAGGAATTAAAAGAGAGCATATTTTTGGAGCAGACATAAATCAGAAAGCTGTTGAACATTGCAGGAGTTTGGATTTTAATTGCATTTATTCAGATTTATTTGAAAATGTTCAGGGAAAATATGCTTTAATTATTTTTAATCCTCCGTATTTGCCTAAAAATTCTTCAGAGCCCACAGATTCTCAATTAGCGACAACAGGCGGGCTTCAAGGAAGCGGGATTATTAATGAATTTTTAAAACAAGCAGAAAATTATTTAGAAAAAAATGGGAAAATTTTCTTGCTGACTTCTTCATTAACAAAGGGAATTAAATGGCGGGAATTTAAGAAAAAGAAGTTAGGAAATGAAAAATTATTTTTTGAAGAACTTTATGTTTGGGAATTGGGAAAATAATTTTTTTATGTGAAATTGCTCGTCGCGAGGCGACTCGGATTGATGGCAATATTACCCTAAACAACTTTTATTAATATTGATAAATTAATCTTGCTTTTGGAACTGGTCTATACAAATTCACAAGTTTTGTTTCTAATTTTCCATTTATCATTTATTCTTCCTGAGAAACCCATTTATCAAGCTCTTTAACATAAACTTTCATTTTATCACCTTGATTATATTTGTCGTCGTTATTTACATCTTCCCAAACCCTTACCGGATTTTTATCTGCTCCTTCATAAGTATAATGAACTTTACTTCTTTTTTTGATATTTTGTCCTGGAGAAGAATCTTCTATTCTTTCAATTTCTGTCAGTCTTCCTAATGAATCATATTGGAATTCGTTAATTATTAAATAATCAACAAGTTTGTCAGTTAGTTTTCTGTTTAAAATGTTCTTTGGTTCTTTTGGGTCAGTCGGTCTTCCAAGGTCTTTTTCTTTAAAGCTGTATTTTGTTTCAGTTTCTAATAAAACTTTTCCATCTTTTTTTTGTGAATTTTTTTCAATTATATATTCTTTTTTTTCTAAAACTTTTTCTTTATTATAAATTTCTTCAATAACTGAGGAAGTCTCACTATAAAAAATTGTATCGTTTGCATTATTCTCAATTGAAACCTTATCTTGGGCGATTGTGTAATTCAATCCACTAAAACTCAATCCCAAAACAGGCGCTAAAATCTTTAAGAGATTTTTCATCTCTTTCAAAGCTCTTTTGCCTATTTAAATATTTCTATATGTTATAATTATATAATTGCAACAACATAACTAAATGAAATGGGGTTCAGGTTTAAGATAATTTTATAAAACCCCTTTCTATATTTCCTTTATGGCTGAAAAATCTAAATTAGCAAAATTAAAAGAAGATTATTCTAAACTTCAGAAAAAATATGGGTTGCCTGATTTTGACAAATTAAATGAAGACTTTGGAATAGAGAAAACAGCGCAAACAGAAACTGATTTTTTAATCAAAGAGATTAGGGAAAGTATCGGAGAAACTCTTGAAAACTTTTTAAGGTTTGTTGAAGCAATTTTAAATCCTGTGAATGTTCCAATGTTTTTATTTCCGATTATAAAATCTTTAAACACTGAAGAAAAAAACAAATTATCTGAAATTTACAAAAAGCTCTCAAAATTAGAAATTGATGCGCTGAAATTAATTAATTATTCTGAAAAAAAAGAAGCAGAATTTATTAAAAATTCGTATGCCCTTTGGCAGGAAATCAAAAAAGATTTTGTAAAAATTATTGAAGGTGTTGAAAAAAAAATAGAGATTAAGTCTGAAAAATCTGAAAGGGGATATTTTGGGTGAATTTATTTTCAATAATTAAACTAACTTCCCAAAAATTCCTTCCAACTCAATTTCAAATAAAGCAACAGGCATTTTTATTTTCCAATTTTTAAGAATTTTTGGATGAATCTCGCCGAGATATCCAATTTTCTCATCTCCTAAAATTATCTCTGCAACTCTGCCTTCTATAAAATGCGCTGGAAACTTTTCAGATTCCTTGAGTGCAGCATTTAATCCAAGCATATTAAAAAGATATAAAATAATTTGTTTCATTTCTGTAAAATTTCCGGGAACTAATGCAGCTGAAAGTTTTTCTTTTTCAATTATTTTATTCGCGTTATTTAATTCAAAAACTCTTCCAGCTTCAAAAATTCTCTGTGGATATTCTGAATCTGTATTCTCTGAAAGTATTTTTAACAAATAATGCGTCAAATCTTTTCTTAAAATATTATAATCTGTTTTTGATTCTTCAACTTCAATAAATTCTTTGGCTCGGCTTTCAGACGAGCCAGACCGAACTTGTGAGAGTCTTTCTGGTTTTTCCGAAATCCCCATTTTTTCAAACTGGTCTTTCTTATTTGTTAAATGATAATTGGAAATTTCAAGCATATTTAATCCGGATAATATTTCTGAAATTTTTTTCTTAATAACTTCTTGCTGGTTTTCCTGCCCAATTGTTGATATTTGAGGCATTTCCGGAACAAAATTGTCATAACCATAAGCAATTGCAATATCTTCAATTAAATCAACTTCATGCAAAACATCAACTCTCCAAGAAGGGGTTTCAACTTCTTTGTCTGAATAATTATGCCCCATTTTTTCCAAGAATTTTTTAATTTGTTTTTCGTTTAGCTCTAATCCGAGAAGCTTGTTTGTATTTTCAAGAGAAATTTTTCTTTTTTCCGTTTTTAAGTCGGGAGTTATTTTTGAACTAACTTTCATCTGATAAATTTCACCTCCAATTTCTGCTAAGCTTGTGACAACTATATTTAAGCATTTTTCAAGAATCCATAAATCAAATCCAGAGCATTCAACAAAAACTTCTTTTGTTTCTTCTGTAATTTTTCCGGTTAATTGCGAGTTTATTATCGGAGGCATGCTCAAAATGTTTTTGTCAGCATCAATAAAAACAGGAAATTTGGATTTGCCTGCAAGCAAGTGGGCATAATTTCTGCCGGTTGGATGCCTTTGCAAAATTTCAAGCCCCGACATTTCTCTTGTTGCTTCAAGAGGGATAAATTTTATTTTATCAGGCTCTAAAGCAGTATATGTAATTGGCAGTTTTATTTTTTCCAGGGGATAAATTCCTATTGCAAGTTTTTTTCTTTTTCTCCCAACTGTAAAATGAAGTTTTTCCTGAATATCAATTAATTCTTTTATTTTCTCATTATCCAATTTTAATTTTTTTACAATCGCGCATGCAGTATATGGGCGGACTTCTTTTACAGAAGAATCCACAATCACTTCATAATCTTTTTCTGGTTTTTTCAGTTCATATTTTTTCAGTCCTCTAGTTTTTTCCAGAAAATTTAAAAAGCTCCTCTTAAATCCTGAATAAGATAATAAATCCGGTCTGTTTGGATTTACTTCAATTTCTATTTCCTCATCTGTAATCTGCTCAACAGTCGTTCCAAACATTGCGATTTTATTTTGCATATTTTCATCTAATTTTCCGATTTCTTTTTCAAAGATTTTTTTTGGGAATTTTATGTTTGCCATTTTAATGTCGATTATAACCGCCTATTCTTTCATACTCTTTATGGGATTCATAAATTTCTAAAACAATTTGTAAAATTTGATATTCATCCTGAGAAGTATTTGTATAAATTGCCCTTGCTTCTTTTGAGATATCTATGATAAACAAATTTGTTACGCCATATTTTTTTTCAAAATATTTGTAAATTGGAAGTTTCTTTGAAATTGGCGCGCCTGTTCTTTTTTGTTTCAAAAAGTCAACCGCTTTATTTATTAACCCATATAAAGTTTCATTTGTTTTGTTTCCTTCCGATAATTCTTTTTCAATTCTGAGCTTTAATTCGAATAATTCTTTGCTTAATTTTGGAACAAACTCTTTACTTATCATTTACACAGAAATCGCTCCCTGAATTAATTCATTTAATTTTTTATTATTTGCAAAAATCCAGATTATTTTGTCTTTGTTAAACATAATTTTATTTGACCTTTCAAGATAATCAAGAATTAATTTAAAAGTTTGGTATTGCATTTGTTTTGGCAGGTTTTTCCAAAGTTCCATTCTTGTTGGATAGTCTTTGCTTTTTTGTATAGCATCCTCTACCATTAGTATTGAATCTAATTGAGGAAAATGCAAAATATTCATTTTTTTATTGTTTTTTATCATTGTATAGATTTATACAATTAGTTATTTAAATGTTTTGTTTTTCATTTTAAAATCTTTTTAGCTAATTTATTTAATTCATCTTTGCTCATTGGTTTTGCTCTTTCTGGATTTAATTCATTTCCTTCGTTTAACGGAACAATATGGATATGGGCGTGGGGAATAAAAAATCCTTCAACAGCAATGCCGACTCTTTTTGGAGCTAATTTATTTTTTAAAAGTTTTGCAAGATGTTTTGCTTTTAACATTAATTCTGAATATTCATTATCATTTAAATCAAACAAATATTCAGTGTGCTTTTTCGGAATCAGCAAAGTATGCCCAGAATTTATTGGATTCATATCCAAGAATGCAAAATATTTTTCATCTTCAAAAATTTTTACAGCTGGAATTTCTCCTTTTACGATTTTGCAGAATATGCAGTTTGTTTTCATTTTAATTTGCCACCCCCATTACTCTCTTTTTTTTCTTTTTCTTTTCTAATCCATTAAGATAATTTTCCTCAGAAACAACTGATCTTCCTATTTTTTGTTCTGCCTCTTTTCTTGCATTGCCGGCGACTTCTCCGCCTTGTCTTGCAGCGACTTTATTTTCTTCTATTCCCTGAGCATCTTTATTTTTAGTTATTTCTGTAGTAACTTTTTCTCCAAGCATTGTAAAAATTAATTCTAAATCATCCATATGGTCTCTTAAATTTTCTCTATTAAGTTTCTTTAATTTTTTGTATTCTTCAATTGTTTTCCCAAAGGCTGCTTTGCTTATTTCATTTGTTAAAATAGCATATTCAATTTCCTTTTTTATCCCCCTATTTTTCCACTCATCCGTTAGATTTTGTCTTATTGCAATTCCCCTTAATCTCTTGTCAATCCAATCTTTAGAATATCCTTTTTGTTCATATAATTGCTTCATTCTTTCCTGAGTTAATTCGGGATTTTCAATTTCCTGGATTCTTTCATAACCGACTTTTGCAAGCCAGCGTTTAAATGGTTCAGCTTTCTTTGAAGGAATTGATTGTATTATTCTGAATATGCCTTCTGTATCCGCGCAAGCTGTTTCATATTCTTTTCCATCTCCTGACTTTAATTTCAGTTGTCGACAAAATGTCGATAACTCAACTCCGCTTCCTTCCCTATCCCTTTGTTTGAGCCTATACCAATAATCTTTAGCATCAACGCTGTCTGTTAAAACCTCTATAATATCAACAACAGAAAAAAACCATTTATCATTAACAAGTTTTTTTCTTATTGCTCTTCCGTTAAATATTGCTATGTGTGTTGGCTCTGAATTAGTTGATGTCATTTTAAATTATTATTTTCTTTATCATTTCATCCACCATTTTATTTTTCTTAATTGTGTAATATCATTTTTATACAGCTCTCTTAAGTCTTTTATTCCATAATAATTCATTAGTGTTCTGTCTAATCCTGGACCCCATGCTAAAACAGGAATGTTTTCTCCTAAAAGGGGGATTACAACTTCTGGTCTGAAAATTCCGGCACCCCCAAGCTCCAGCCATTCTTTTTTTTCTAAATGCCAAACATCTATTTCAACTGACGGTTCTGTATACGGAAAATATGCAGGTCTGAATCTGATTTTTTCAAATCCCATTTTTTTGAAAAATTCTTTTAAATATCCAAGCAAGTGTCTGAAGTTTGCATTTTTATCAATGACGATTCCTTCTGTCTGATTAAATTCAAATCCGTGTTTCCAATCAACCGTTTCATTTCTAAAACATTTTCCAACGGCGAAAAATTTCGCAGGCAATTCCGAAATTTTTAAATTAGCAAGTGTCTGCGCCGACAAGCAGGTTGTATGCGTCCTTAAAACAAGTTTTTTTGCTTTTTCTTCATCCCATTTATATTTCCATCCAGAACTTCCTGCAACGCCTGTTTCGTGCGCTTCTCTGACTGCCTTGACTAATTTTTTATTCTCCGGCAGTTCAAGATTTTTATCAATAAAAAAAGTATCCTGCATTTCCCGAACAGGATGGTCTTGCGCAGTAAATAAAGCATCAAAATTCCAAAAAGAATTTTGAATATAATCTCCGCTCATTTCTTGAAAACCCATTTCTGTCCAGACTTTTCTTGCGTAATCGCATGCCTGATTAACAAAATGCCTTTTTCCTCCGGCAATTGAAGGAACAGGGCTCGTTATGTCGTATCTCCTGAATTTTTTTCCCCTCCAGGAATCGTCGCGAATCATCTCTGGGGTAATTTGCTCAAGCATTCCACCATCTTTTATTTTTAATTTCATTAATTTTTTTCCAAGCTCAGTGATTTGCACTTCAATTAAACTTTCTTCTTTAATTTCTAAAATATTTTTCCTATTTTCCAATAATTTTAATGCAAATCTTTGCTCATCTGTCAAAGAATCGTATTCCAAAGGCAGAGAATCTAAAAAAATCTCTTCTAACATTTTTTTTGTTGTTTCAAATTTATCTGCACTCAAAATTAATTTTTCTTTTTTTAATTCAATCATAGCTTTTTTCTTTAATACTCCAATTGCTGCCTTGAATTCATTTTCTGTTAGAGAAGCCTGCTTTTGCGCGTCCTGAAGCGCTGCAATTCTCTTTTCATTAAGCAAATTAAGAAGCCTTCTTTCAGGAAGCCCTTTTTTTTTATACAGCGCGCCATTCACTCCGATTTCGATTATTTTTTTCTTTTTATAAGAAAGTTTTACAATTTCTTTATTCTGAAGATATTCCAACGCTCTTAATACAGAAACCTTGTCCAAATTTGTTTTTTTGCAGATATCTACAATCTGCTCTTCAAGATACGGCAAAATTTTCAACTCATGCGGATTTAAAGATTCTGCAACTCTCTCTATTTTTTTACTTGTGCCCTTTTGGGTATCGCCATTTTCCATTTAAAACATAAGAAGAGCTGGTTTAAAAGTTTTGTTTATGAACTTAAAATTAATTGTTTTTACTTTAGAAATATTTTAAGATAACTTTAGGCCTTTGATTTTTTTCTTCTCAATTAATGTCAGATAAACAAGAGTATAATATGTTGTGTTAATATAAACTGAAAAAAGCATTATTACAATTACCCATAAAATAAAAGAGACTATTCCTATAAAAATTCCAAAAGAGATGAACATGATAAATGCTAAGAATAATCCTGCTATTGTTGTTAGGGAAATTAAAGGTTTAATGCCTATTTCAAATGTTGCTATTTCGGGAATTGCCTTATAGCTGTCTTTCAATTGCATAACTGCCTGACCAAAATGTCTTTCTGTTATAATCATAGACGGAATAACAAGTTTTCCAACTATTCCGGAGATTGTTTCGATAAAACCGGCGCTGATTTTTCCTGCCATGCCTCTTTTTTTTAATCCCGACGCTAAAATTTTGATAATAATAAAAACAAACACAAATGCAAGAATATCAAAAAAATTACGAAAAGCTCTTTTGAAACCGGATGCAACAGTTGTATTTTTTCCCTGAACAACTTCATGAACCATCCAGCTTTGAGCAGATGCATAAAATGTAGTTATAAAATAATTAAAAAATAGAAATACAATTCCCCAAAAATAAATTCCTGCATTAGCGCCAGGCTCTTTAATTGAACCTGCAAAAAAAGCAAGGATAAAAATAATTATCAACGCAACCACGCTAACAAACATTAAAATTGGAATAGCAATCAAGCTCTTATCTTTTTTAATAAGTCCAAGACTAAATTTGAAAATGTCCCATGAATTTTTTAATCTCTCAATAAAACCCATTTATTAACGAGCAGAAAATAGTTTAAAAAAGTGTCTACAAATACTTGCTCATTCTGTTTGCAAAGATAACTGGGTTGGGCGGGCAACATCGCGAGAGAAATAAAAAAATCAAAACATCCATTTTAGATAGTTTTAGTCATCCAAGTCGGCATTCCAAGAACCGCTCCAAGAGATTTTAAATCATAAATATCTCTTTGGTTTTCAGGATTTTGAATAATAAATTTCATTTTCAATTTATTTTTATTGCACAATTTTATATTTTGTTTTAACCTTGCAAGAATTTTTGGCTTTTCATACTGGCTGGCTTGAATTATTTCATCAAAATTTATTCCTATTGCAACATTTTTCTCCTTTGCAATCTTTGCCAAAACTTGATTAAATCCAGAATCTCTTTGTTTTTGAAAATCTTTTTTTCCTGCTAAATTAATTAATAAAATATTTATTTTTTCCTTTTCTAAAATTTTTCTGTTTAATTCATCATTATCTGAAGAAAAAATTATTATTTTATCCTGAGCTTCCCTAATTAATTTGCGGGCTTTTTCAAAAATGGATTCTTTGATTATAATTTGTTCTGACATCAAGCATTATAGAAAAACCAATTTATAAAATTACTCTAATCACTAATCTTCGTCCCAATAAACTTTTTTCCATTTAATAAATTATCAAGTTCTCTTGGAGATTCTATAATATAAGTTGTTGTTTTGTTTTTTAAAATCATTTTTGCTGCAGTCTGGTCCAATACAAAATGCTGGCCTGGATGAAATTTTATTTTATTTGCTAGTGCATTAAAATCTTTCCAGGAAATTCTTGGAATAAATTTTGCATCTTTGTGTTCTTTTGGATTTTTATCATGCAATCCCTTGACATTTGTCAAATTAATAAATTCAGCTCTGAATTGTTTTGAAATTTCTGCTGCAGTTGAATCAGATGTCTGGTCTGGCTTATATTCTAATGCTCCGCAGAAAATGATGTCCATTTTTTTAATGTAATCTTTTACTGCCTGCATTGTATGAGGAATTCCCTGCTCGGGGTCGATCCCAAAAAAATAATTCATAAATCTTGCATTTGTTCTTGTTGCTGAAATTCCTGAAAGCGATTGAAATCTTAGATTTAAATTTTCGCCTTTTATTGCAGAGATATATTTTCTTGCAAGACTTCCGCCTCCGCAAACAATTATGAATTTATAATTTTTTTTATTTTTAAAAATTATTTTTTTAAATTCTTTAAGATATTTTACATTTACATTATCGGGAATTATCTGGCTTCCTCCGAGACTTAGGACAATCACCTTTTTTTTCATGCATATTACATTACAACTAATCTTATAAAATTATCTGAAGATTGTTTTTAATGGTTAAATTAATGAAAGTGCCTAAATCTATTTTTAGACAAACAGGGGATGAAAAAATTCACGTTGAAAATTTAATGGAGAAATTCTTTGTTAATACAAAGAAGTATGTTCAAAGTAAATTAAAGGGAGACGAGGATCATTATTTTAAAATAAAATCTGCTAGTTTTTCATATGGTTCAAGACAAGTTAATTCTGACAATATAGTTACTTATGTTGAATTCAGGGAAAGATATATTATTGCGGGAATATTTGAAACAAGAACTGCTTTTAACGATTTGCAGTTTACTTTTTTTAGGGATTTAAGTTGTCTGGAAAAACCTATTTCACAGTAAATAATTCTCTATCTTTAACATCAAAAACATCCAGCCGAACTCCTGCATCTAACCATCCATGAGCATAATTTAATGCTCCGAAACAATTTACAAAATCTTTTTTTGATTGAAAATGTTTTGCATCTGAAAGATAATTTTCAACCATTTCAATAATTTCTTTTGCATAATTTTCTTTTCCTTTAATTATATTTTTTTTTGCTTTTTTCAGCGCTTCAGAAGTTATTTTAAAATATTTTTCAAGTTTTTCGCGGGTTATATTTGTTTTTTTGTCAAATAGATAGTTTTCCAGAATAAAATCAATTTCCTCAGATTCTTCATCAGACAATTCACCAAGTTTCCGAGATAGTTTATTTTTATCAATTGCTCTTATTTGAAATATTAATGCTGTTGATGTCTTTACTAAATTATTTTGTTTATTAGGATTTATTCTTAAAGTAAATTTGTATTTTGACGCTTTTTCTTTAGAAGTAAAAGGGATTATGGTTGTTATATTTAAGTTTTGATTGATTATTATTGCAGGTCTGATGCCTGATTGTTCCTGCCCAGATTGCTCTGGAATTTTAACCAGCCAAATTTCATTTTTTTTCATAGAACTTTCTCAAAATTTTCTAAAGCTTCATCACTTAATTTATCCCACGATTCAAATTCTCTTTTTAATTCCGCTTCTTCTAAATACGATTTAATTGCAGAAACTATGACCAATTCTTTATTCATGTTCAATTGTTTTGAAGCTTTTTCTATTAATTTAATTGTTTCTAGGGATAATTGCTTTTCCATATTTATTTTATGTTCCCATAGTTTATCTTTTTTGTTATCTTATTTGCCATTTGTTTTGAGTAATAATAAAAAACCAAATGTTTATAAACCCATTTACCATCAAAAATAATTTAAAAATGAAAAAATTAACAAAAATTTTGATAAAGACAGGTATTGGAATTTTCGGCTTGATGAATTCTTTTAATGCTAATGGGCAGATAACCTCGGCGCAAGGAGCAACTCCTGATTTAAAAATCAACTCATTTTATTCATATTTCTTTAATTATGATTCTATAAAGGTTAATTTATCAGACAGAAATAAAGATAAAAAAATTGATAAAATAGATTATATATGCTATCTTCCAAAAGGCGAAATAATAAGCGGACAATCACAAGATAATAATTTTGACGAATCTTTTGAAACTGGAAAATACAGGTCTTTTAACAAAAACGGCATTTTAGAAAGTGTTGGAGATTTTTCTCTCAATTTCCTTTCTAAAGCAGTAAAAAATTATTCAGAAGGCGTTCATAAGTTTTATAAAAATTAATTTTATTTGCGATTAGTGTTGATGATTATATTCTCCGGATAAAATTAATTCTCTGGCTTCTTGAGCGTTGCGGGGTTGAGGATGTTCTTCTTCATCAGCGTAGATTGTATCACCAGTTAAACTTGTTGAAATATATCCATTTTGATTCGTCACGCCACTAAACATTCCGCGTCCGCAAGTGCAGGCATAGAATTTTTTAAAATCAGAAGATGAGCCCAAACAATAAGCATAATTGTGAATTCCATCTGGCACCATCTCATTTGCTCCTGCTTTTTTCCAACTTGCGCCGCCATCAAGAGTTTCAACTACATTCTCTGCGTGATGACCGACAATTAAATGATTGGCGTCCTTTGGATCAATTAAAACCATTTCGTAATTTGGCATATGTCCAAAATTATACAGCCATCCAATAAACTCTTCAGGCTGATCCTCTCCATAATTGCGAATGCCGGCAGTAAGTTCTGTCCATGTTTCTCCGCCGTTTCTACTTTGAAAAATTCCTCCATATTTTCCCGATATTTGTTCTTCTAAAGAAAGTTGCCCGAAAAAAATATTTGAAGATGCAACAATAATCTCTGGATCTGATGGTGACATTGCAAGCCGATAAGTATATTTTAATTTTTCACCACCTAATGAATTAAAGTGTTTACCTCCGTCGTTGCTCTTAAATACTCCTTCCCCCAACGCTGATGCATATACTGTTTTTGAATCAATCGGATTAAAAATAATAGAATATACTGCAAAATTTCCAATTCCTTGCACTCTGGTCCAAGTTTCTCCATCATCATATGATTCCCAAAGCCCCTCTCCCGACGGAGTTTCAGCGGTTTCTGTTCCTATGCCGACAAGAATATGATTTGAATCAGCAGGGTCTATTGTAATTGATTTTATAATTGAATCTTTATTTCCAGGTTTTGTTTTTTCTAATATTTTTATGCCTTGCTCATCAACTATCCCGACAGAAAATAAATCTCCCCCAAGATACACCTTGGAAAAATCATGAGGATCAGGTTGTAGAGTGATCACGCTAAAATCAGTTGCTAAATGTTTGTATCCCTTGCCGCCATTTTTTGACCAATAAAAACCTTGCCGGTCCCATGTTACAACATATATTTCGTTCTCATCTTTTGGATTAACATACACTTCCCGCGTTGCTACTGAAATAAGTCCTTGATTAAATTCTTCAAAGGTATTGCCATTATCCGACGACACATATACACCATTGCCTCCCACACCCACATATATTTTTGAATCAAAACTTACAATTTCTCCAATCCACGCCGGAGGAAGATTCTCCGATGCTGTCTCACGAAATAAATTGCCATCGCTGGATATCCAAATTTTTGGATCAGGATTCCATGTCGCTGCGTAAAAATAGTTTTCATCAGTTCCAATTCCAGTAACTTGTTCAAGCCCATCCACTTTTTCCCACGATAATTCATTTGGAGCCAGTTTATACAACTCGCCCCCCATACGAGCATTAAATTGCAGTTCAGTGCCAAGAAGGTAAAGATTATTTTTGAAATTCACAAACCGAGCAGTCTTTAGATTTTCAAGACCATCATTGAAAGGCGTCCAACTTTTTCCTTTGTCTGATGAGACTAAAACACCATCATTGTGCGTGGCAAGATATATTTTTGAATTATAGAAATAAATGTGATTGAAATCATAATACTTATCAAAAACAAAACGTTTCTCCCAGTGTTCTCCTCCATCTTTGGAAACAATAAGTATGCTGTTTTCATCATTAGTAAATCCAGGCACATACAATATTTTTGGATTTTCTGGATCTAAGACCAGAGTATGTGAGTGAAAAATATCGGCTTTAATATCTCTGGTTATAGGATCCCTTAAGCCCTGCCAGCTATTTCCTTTATTAGTTGTTCTTGCTAAACCAGCAATCATTTCTGGGACATATGCAGTATTTACATCGGCGGGATTAGTTACAATATCAAACGCCCTGTTCTCTGGAATGCCGCGCCCAATTGCAATTTGTTTCCAAGAATTATCTAACTGAAGTTCATAAATTCCACCAGAATACAACGAGGCCCAAATAGTTCCAGCGTGAGGAATCATTCTGATTACCGTTCCTCCTACTGGTCCGAGCGTTTGTGTCCAACCAACTGAGTCTTGATCCGGAGGAAGATTAAATGCCAAATCATTTTCTTCCTGCGCTTGCTGATTTTGTGACGGAATTTCATCAGTAATTTTATTTTGAGAATTGTTCTTTGAATTTAAAATAAAAACAATAGTAAGAATAATAACAACGACAACAACAATTCCTATCCAAATATTATTTTTTTTCATTTCAGCCTCTTGAATAAATAGAGAAATAGAAGTTTAAAAAATGAATTGTTTAAAAACTTTTTAAAATAATTTTAATAAATCCTCTTCGCTGGAGATTGAGCAGGAGGAATTTTTTTAATTATAAATCTTGAACCATGTTCTTCTGAAATTATTGCAGATAGTTCATATTGTCCAAACACAATTTTTACAGCCCCTTCACCTGCCGGAATTTTTGATTTTTTAGAAAAAGTTTGAATAATCTCACTTATTTCTTGTTCTGTTAAAATTATATTTGTGGGCTTTGTTCCCATTCCTCCTCTAACAATTAGCGCTTTATCTGGTCCATTAGATTCAATAACTTTCACATTATTGTCTGCTAACAAGGGATTTAATTCTCCTAAATCTAATTGTGTTTCAGTTACGGCATAGGGTCTTAGATGCGCAAATTGCGGGGGCAATCGTGTTTCCGGGATTCTTAAAATTGGCTGGGACTTTTGTTTTGGAATTTCAAAAGATTTTGTTAAAGGTTGAAAATAAATTTCTTTTTTAATCTCTTCAGGAATTCTTTGTTTTACTTTTTCTACAAAATCGTGGCTTTTTGTTTTAGGCAATTCTTGCTTGATTAAAAATTCCATCGGATTTTTTGAAATAATTAATCTTTTTGTAAAATCCAAAAGCACAAGTGTTTTTAATTCAACTGAAGAATTTTCCAGCATTTTTTAAAATCCCTTAAATGGAGATTTTTGATATTCTCCTTTTGTTGTTGGAGAAATTCCGTGAGCAGGGGCTGGAGATTGTCTAAATTGAGGAGGCATTGCCGGTTGAATTGCTTTTTCAGATTCTCCGCCTTCACTCATTAAAGCTAATCCTCTTGCGATTATTTTATTTTGTTCTAAAATATTGTTTAATTTATTTACAATTTTTTCTTCATCCATAGGTTTTGTAAAATTAATGTCTTTTTTTGCCAACGCTGTTGCAGACAATTCAAATAATTCCAAAAGTTTTGAAATTTGAGACGAGAGTTCATCAAATTTAACAGACAAATTAGTCATTACTTTTTGAAGAGAGACAAAATTTTCTACAAGTATTTTTTCAACAGATTTTTTTTGTTCAGATTCTTTAAAAGAAATATTTGAAGCCACTCTTTCTTTTGAGCCTTTTATCACCCTTTTTGCCATGAAAATTAGAGGTTTTTTTTGTTTAAAAACTTTGCCTGTAAAAGTTTTTAGCTAAAAATTGTTAAATTTTTTGTCTATAAAATTTTGTGTTTGAGAACATTGTTAAATTTTTTGTTTATGGATTTATTTTGGGGATTTTAATAAATCTCCAAAAAATCTTTTGCTTTTTTAAAATATGAATCCCTGTCTTTGAAAGTTAATCCAGTTATAAAATTTAAAATTTCTGCATTAAAATCTTCTGCGCTGATTAAAGCGTCCAAGACTTCTTTTTCAGAAACTGCAAAATTGGGATAATACTGCTTATCTTTTCTTTCAAATTTGGCCTTTTTTATAACTTCATTGTCAATATCAAATATTCTTTTTAATAAGAATATTGATGCATTATGATTTTCAGACTTCACTCCAATTAAATAAAATAGAGCGAGAACAGAATAATACATACTAAAATAAGAAAGAGCAATTGCATCAGCATATTGCCCGTTAGTTGAAAGAATTTTTGCAGATTTAAGACTATCATCTGATTTCTGTAAATATGAATTCTTTAGATTTTCTGAAGGTTCAACTATCTGCAATATTTTTAATTTTACTAATTTTCGCAAATTAATCGTTTGTTTTTTCATAATACTTTTCAAAATCTTTTATTATGACATGATTGTCAATTATTTCTTTAATCAGCAAAGAATCTCTATTAAACTTTCCTATTTTTACACTAATCTTTGAATTTAGATTTTCCAATTCTTTTTTCAAACCCAAATTTTCTGTTTCTACATATAAATCAATATCGCTTTTATTATGAGCAGTATTTTTCGCATAGCTTCCAAATAATAATGCAAGTCCTATCTTTTTATTTTTAATTATTTCATCAAATATTTTTCTAAGGATTGGATATTCTGAAATTATTTTTGTTTGCTTATAGATTTCATATTCCAAAATCTTGCTTCTGGATTCTATATTTTTTTTGAGGGAAAAAACTTTATTCTTGCCAAAGTATTCAAAATCAAGAATCTTGTTTTTTACAAGATCTTCTGCGGCTCTTTTGACCGTCATGTGATTCTTTTCAAGAACTCTGGATAATTCTCTTATATGCCTCTCTTTTTTCATCAAACAACCCAAAATTTCTAAACTTATATTGTAATTATTATGTTCCATATATAACATATTTGTTACAACTATTTATAAAGATTACGCTTTAATTTCATATGATGTCTTTAACCTCTTTTAGTATTTTTTTGCCTGAAGCAGAAATTTTGTAAAATTTAAAAACTCTATCTTCTGGATTTCTACAGATAATTAATTTTTTCTCTAATAATTCGTTAATGGTTCTTGAAGTGTGTGATTTATACATCTTTGTAATTTTCATTATTTCTGGCTGGCTTTTTTCTTTTTCAGCTAATAATTTTAAAATTTCAAGTCTTCGTTTGCTTCTTGCAATAAAACTAATAATCTTGGGATTACTCATCTGACAAACGAGTAACCATTTCTTTTATTTTGAGGTTACCTTTTGAGTTACCAAATATTTTTAAAGCTTAAAATCTTGTTTTTATAGAATGAGTATACAGATGTAAGGAGGTAAAAATGAAAAACAAAAATTTAATTTTAGGGATTTTTATTTTAGGAATTGTGTTTATGAGTTCTTTTGCTTTTGCAGGAATTACTGGATATGTTTTAAGAGGACAAGCTCTCTCATCAGACGGCGTAAGTGCAACTTTAAAATCGGTTGATAGATTTGGAACTGTTACTGTTGCTGTAGAAGATACAAAAACAGGGATTGTAGAAACTGTTCAAGTAAAAGAAGGAGGAACTGCGATAACTTCAAGAGGAGATGTGGTTACGGCTCGTGATTTCCGACGAAAAAGTCTTTTTAGAAAAGAAGCTGCAGAGATTAATGTTCAATCCCCAGTTGCTGGAATTGCAGCAGGATCCGGAATATCGACAGGACATACACATTTGAGTGATTTTAAGTATATTACAAAAACATTAAATGCCCAGTATTTTTCAAATGGCGTTCTTGGGTCAAATATTCCTCAGAATGTTTTTGATGGTATAATCAATTGCGTTTCTGAGATGGGAACATCTGAGGTTATTGCTTTAAGTGGAGGCTACAAGATAACATGGAATGATCCTTTTAATGGGAAAGGCGAGGTTATCACTCAAGAAAATGGCCAGGTGTATAATACTGAAAAAGCTTATGCAGTTAGTGTTGTTGATCCTCGTGCAGACGATTTAGCATCTGTAGAGATGGTTACCCTCTGCGCTCGTGTAGAACCAACATTGCATCAATTTAGCCAAGACTATTAACTTTAATTTATTTTATTTTCTTTCTTTTTTTATTTTTTCTAATAGAAATGTTTAAAAAATCAAGAAACATAATATTATTAATTTAAAATGCACGAAAAATTAGGAATTAATATTGTGATTAGAACAGAGAAAATGAATGGAAAGAGTGTTTTCATAGTTAATAATGAAGAAGTGGGGGTAGCTGATTTTGGAGATACTTTAGAAGACGCTATAGAAAATTTTAAAAAATCTTTGGCTCTTTATTTAGAAGTATATCCTGAAAAGAAAGACCTTTTTATTAAAGAAGAAACCCAAACGCCTTTAATGGTGTCAAGAATTTTAATCTAAATATTCTTCAAATTCTTTTTTGTTTATATCTAGCTGTCTCATGATATTATTATAAATCCATACTGCTAAAATCTCCCTGTGCGTCGGCACATTTGTTGATTTATTATTTTTGGGATTTTCTACAATAACTCCATGGTCTGTGTTCCTTATTATTTTACATCCAAATTTTTCTAATGCCTTCACCACTTTTCTTGCTTTTAGATTTCTACGATTCATTTTATTATACGCATTTTTCTTTTTTATTCAGGATGCCCTCTAAGATACTCTTGTTTTTCTCTTTCAATTTCCTTTAAGTCTTTTTCAAGTTGTTCTCCCGTTGTTGGCTGATACTTCCTCGGCAATTCGCCTTTTTTTCCTAAAGTTTCATCCTCTATTTTTTTTACATAATCTGAAATTTCTTTTGCAGCATCTGCATTTACACTTATGCTGTCAATTCCTTTTTCAACAAGAAATTTCACCATTTCTTTTTTGCTTCCTGCCTGACCGCAGATGCTTGTTTCAACTTTATGTTTTTTGCAGACTCTTATAACATAATCTAATTGCCTTAAAACTGCAGGATGCATTTCATCATATAAATGCTGAACTTGCTCATTTCCTCTGTCAATCGCAAGAATATATTGTGTTAAATCATTTGTTCCAAAACTTATAAAATTAATTTTCTCTTCGCACAAATCATTTATTATCTGCACTGAAGCAGGAGTCTCAACCATTACTCCTAATTTTGTATCTGAAAAATTAATTTCTCTCAAAACTTGTTTAACCTGCTTTACTTCTCCGACGGAAATTACCTGAGGAAGCAATAATCCAATTTTTACTTTTTGCTGACTGACTCTCTGAAGAGCTTTTAATTCAGCTTTTAATATTTCCGGATTTTTAACGCTGAATCTTATTCCATGCATTCCCAACATTGGATTTGCTTCAATTTCTTTTGGAGCGCCGTCTAAATTCTTGAATTCGTCGCTCCTTATATCAGAAGTTCTCACCCAAATTTCTTCAAAATATTTTCCTATTTCATTAACTCCCTTAAAGATAATTTCTTCATAATCTTTTATTTTATTTTTCTGCAAAAAATAATTTGGGTGTTTCCCCGATTCTGCAATTATTCCTTCCATTCTCGTTAATCCAACTGTTTTTATTCCTGTTTTTGCTGCTCTCTGGGCAAAGGTCGGCAAATCAACAAGCACTTTAATTTTTGTTCTTGTTTGAGCAGTTACGGGCAGAATTTCTTTTTGTTTTGTTTCAGAAATTTTTCCCTTATAAACTTTGCCGGAATAAGCGTCCATAGTGATAATGTCTCCTTCTTTTAATTTAGCAGTTGCCTCTCTTGTTCCGACGATGCACGGAATTCCCATTTCTCTTGACACAATTGCAGCATGCGCTGTCAAACCGCCCTCATCAGTAATTATTCCTGCAGATTTTTGCATAGTAACCACCATATCGGGATTAGTCATCTCTGTAACCAGAATATCTCCTCCTTTTATTTTCTGCAAATCTTTTATTTCTCTGACAATTTTAATTTCTCCAACTGCAATTCCGGGAGAGGCAGCAAGACCGGTTAAAATAATCTCGCCTTTCAATTCTTCATGCTCTTCTTTCCTGACTCTTTTTTCCAGCGTCGTAATTGGTCTGGTCTGGACAATAAATATTTTAGAATCTTCAATTGCAAATTCTATGTCCTGAGGTTTATTGTAATGTTCTTCTAATTTTAATGCGTACTCTGCCAGCATTTTTATTTCATAAGTTGTTAAAACCTGCTCTTTTGATTTTTCTTCTTTTAATTTAATTATTACATTCTCTCCTGAAGAATTCCTGGTCATTACAATTTTTTTCTCTGATATTTTTTTATCAATAATTTCTAATTCTTTTGATACCTCATATTTATCAGGCGTTATTCTTCCGGAAACAATCCCCTCGCCCAATCCAAAAACAGCTTCCATAACAACATTCTCGTTTTTGTAATTTGGGTCTTTTGAAAAGATCACTCCGGACTTGTCTGAATTAATCATTTTCTGAACAACTACTGCTAAGCTCGCTTGCTCATGCTTAAACCCCTTTTTTATCCTGTAATAAGTTGCCCTTGAGGTAAAAAGCGACGCAAAACATTTTTTTACTTTTTCTATCAGATCTTCATTTCCTTTTATATTCAAATAAGTATCCTGCTGTCCTGCAAAACTTGCTTCTGCTAAATCTTCTGTTGTTGCGCTTGAACGAATAGCCACGAAAACAGACTCCGAAATTGCTTCCAAAATCTCCAATGCCCCGCTTTCTTCAATATCATAATCTGTGACGCTAAGAGTTTCATAAGCTTCTATAATTTCTTTTTTCATCTCTTCCGGGAATTCAGAATTAACAATCAATTCTCTAATTTGTTTTGTTGATTCATCTAATTGTTTTGTATCTTCATAATCTATTTTAGATAAAATATTTTTAATTTTATCGTCTAATTTTGCTTTTTTAATAAAATAATCATATGCTTGCGCAGTCACCACAAATCCCGGAGGAACGGGAATTTTTAAATTAAATATTTCAGCAAGATTTGCGCCCTTTCCGCCGGCAACAGCTCCGGAATCTTTATTTAATTCAGAAAACCATTTTACAAAACCTTCACTAATTTCATCCTCTTTCTTTACCATTCATATAAACAATAAAAAGAATTAATAAATGTTTTTATTCATGAAATTTCATTTTTGAGAAAATGATTAAATTATTCAAGAATAACTTTTTTGATTTTTATTTCCCTTGTAAAAAACCTAAAATATATAAACAAAAAGAAGTTGAATATTTTATGTGGATTGCAAACACTAACTCAAAAGCAATCAAACTATATAAAAAGCTTAAAATACTTTCAAGTAAAGAGAATAAAATAAAATGACGACAGAACCAGTTAAAGGATTTAAAGATTATATCGGCGACGAAGCAAAAAAAAGAGCAGAAATAAAAAAAATCTTAGTTGAAACTTTTGAAAAATACGGATTTGAGCCTGCTGAAACTCCTGTAATTGAGGCAGAAGAATTTGTCAGGGGCGAGAATGCAAATGACGAAGCAGTTTCAGACATTTACAAACTTGAAGACAAGGGAAAAAGAAAACTTGCTTTAAGATATGAGTTTACATTTCAATTAAAAAGATTAATGCAAAATAAAAAACTTCCATACAAAAGATATCAGCTTGGGGAAGTTTTTAGAGACGAGCCTGTTTCTTCCAACAGATTCAGGCAATTTGTTCAAAGCGATGTTGATATTATTGGCTCAACAATTAAAGACGACGCTGAAATTTTGGCTTTAACTTCAGAAGTTTTGAATAAATTAGGAATTAAATTTAAAATTTATATCGGAAATCGGGCATTATTAAATGAAATTCTTGAAGAGCTCGGGATTAAATCAGCTCAAAACCAAATTTTAAGAGAAATTGACAAATTAGACAAACTTCCTGAAACAGAAATTAAATCTAATTTAAAAAAATATAAAGCAGAAAATTTTGTGAATATTTTAAAAAAACCCGAAAAATATTTTGAAAAATATAAAAATTATAAAGACGTCTCTGAATTAAAAAAATTCTGCAAATATTATAGAATTGATTTTGTTTTCCAGCCGTCGCTGGTTAGAGGATTAAGTTATTATAACAAAAATGTATTTGAGATTAAAACACATGAGTCAAAATCAAATTCAGAAAAAATCCAAATTAAGGAAACAATTGTCGGCGGGGGAAGTTATATTTTTAATGGAATTCAAAGCACAGGAATTTCTTTTGGATTAGACAGATTAAGTTCATTAGCTAAAATAGATTATGAAAAAGAAAAATATCTTATTATTTCTCTTGATAAAGATAAAGAAGCAATAACTCTTGCAAACGAACTAAGAGAAAAAAATAAAATAGTTAATTTGTTTTACGGAAAACCTTCAAAAGCTTTGGAATATGCAAATTCATATAAATTTTCCAAAGTGATTTTCGTCGGAGAAAAGGAAATTAAAAGCAAGAAATTTATGGTTAAAGATATGGAAACAGGGAAAGAAAAACAGGAAGTTTTTCATTCGTCCTTCAAAAACGCAGAACGAAAGAAAGCGCGTTAAAGATTTAAAATGTTCAGCCATTTAACAAAAGAGGAAATAAAACTTTTCAAAAAATTAAACTCCCCTAAAAAAATTCAAGATTATTTAAATACGCTCAAAATAAATTTTGAAGAAAAAGAGGATACTTGTTTTTCACCGAGAAAAGTTTTGAAAGAGCAAAAATGCCACTGCATTGAGGGAGCTGTTTTAGCTGCAATGATTTTAAGATTTCACAGACATAAACCATTAGTAGTTGATTTGACTTCTTCAGAAAAAGACTTTGACCACGTAATAGCCGTATTTAAAAAATACGGGAAATGGGGAGCAATATCAAAAACAAACCACCCAGTTCTTAGATATAGAGAACCAGTTTATAATTCAATCAGAGAATTAGTTATGAGTTTTTTTCATGAATATTTTCTTGACAATGGGAAAAAAACTTTAAGATCTTATACCCATCCAATTAATCTCTCAATCTTTGATAAAAAAGGATGGATGCATTCGCCGGAAGAAATTTGGTATATCGCTGAACATCTTGCAGAGATTAAACATATTCCAATACTAAATAGAAAACAAATAGCAAACTTAAGAAAAGCTGATAAAATTGAAATAGACGTCGGGAAAATGACGGAGTGGAAAGATAAAAAATAAAAATAATTCCTGCTTGGATAGAGCCGAATTAACCTCAATCATCAAGGAATAATTTCAGGTCCAAAATATTTTTCATATTCAAAATCTTTTTCTGAAATAATTTCAGAATTAATCAGCTTTTTTATTTTAGGGATTCTTTTTTTTATTCCTTCAATTAAATTAATTATTGTTTTGCAGATTAATTTTTGACCTTCAGCCGGCCAGAGTTTTGCATAATGTGAATATAAGCATCTGCCTCCGCAAATTTCATAATAATTGCATTTATTACATGGTTCACCAGCACAATGAATTTGCTTTAAATTTTTAATATCTGTATTTAAATCTCCGCAATAAAAATTTTTTACGCTGTTTATTATCGGACAGGCAGAAATTTTTCCGGTTGTTGTGATAGTATAGTTTGCATAACCTGCTCCGCAGGGCAATTTAGATTTTTTATTATTATAAAGCGTGTCAAAAATTCCTATAAACGGATAAATTTTTAACACTTTGCCATTTTTCTCCAGAGGAGATCCCTTTGGGTTCATTTTTTCAACCCAGAAATCAAGCAATTTATTTATTGAATTGTTATATTCTTCTGCGAATTTTGTAAAATTTTTTAAATTAAAATCATTTTTGTAAAATCCCGCATCTAATTGCCAGTGAATTGAATCAAAAATTCCCTCTTTAATTAATTTAATTATGTGTTTTGTTTGCTCATAAATATCTGGAAAAGAAATTGTCATTCTTGCGACGATTTCCCCAGTGTATCCTCTTTCTCGTATGTTTTTTATGTTGTTTATTATTGCATCATAAATCCCGTTTCCGCGGTTGTGCTCAGTTCTTTTTTTGTCCCCATCTATTGAAATCAACATTTTGTCTATTTTATGAAGATATTTTTCAGGAATATTTTTCAAAAATAATCCATTTGATTGAATGTGAAATTTTGCATTGATATTATCCATTAAAAGTTTTATTTTATCTAATTTCATAAGAGGCTCCCCGCCATAAAAAATTAAAACAGGATTTTCATCTTTTTTTAAAAAATTTTTTATTTTTTCTATATCAACAACAGAATCCCATGGAGCATCTAAATCATAATCCCATTTTTTGTCCAAACCATTATCAAATTCATTCATTGATTTTTCATAGCAGTATTTGCATTTAAGATTGCATATTTCTGTTAAAATAATATGAAAGTGCATTATCCTTCTTTGCAGAAATAATTTATAAGTTCTTTGTTTCTAACTTCCGGGTGAAATAAAACTCCGTAAATTGGTTTTATCTTGTGTTTTATTGCCTGAGGAATTTTAAACTCTTTACTCCCGACCTCGCACGGGTTATTATATAATTTAAATTTCTCCCTACCACGAAGTCGCTCGGAACTTGCGAAAACTTCAAACTCGTTATTAATAACTGCGTAATTGTGCAGCAGATAAACCTCTTTTAGCGACGGCTCAAAATTTAAAAATTTTTTCTCAAATTGAATTTTTATCTGTCCTATTTCTTTGTTTTCAACAAGAACCCCTCCAAAAATCAGTGAAAGAATCTGCATTCCTCCGCAAATTCCAAGAATTGGCTTCTCCCCGAGGGATGACGCTGCTGCGCCTTTTAATTTTGGAAGTTTTATCCATTTAAAATAATCTAAATTTTCCAGATATTCATTGTCTTTTAAAGAAGTTCCGCAAATAATTATTTTTTCTAATTTTTTATTCAGGAGTTCTTTGTCTGTGATTTTTTTATAATAAATTGTTTGATATTCAATTTTTTCTTTTCTTAAGATGTCTTCAATTGGTTTTACAAATTCCAAATAATGCAATCTTTCTTCGCAGATGTTAATTATTAAAATCATTTTATTCAACTTCCAATTCCATTTTCCAGGAATTTTCTCCGGTTGAAGAAATTCGTTTATTAATAATATTAAATTCTTTTTTAAATAAAGGGCAATTTAATACAAAAGTTTCAAATTCTCCGCCCTCACCGGCAGGATTAATTTTATATTTTTGAGAGATTTTTTTCAGTTCGTTAATAAATTCAGAATTTATCTCTTTTCCAAGAAAAGATTCATCTAAAGGGTACGCAGAAACTCCAGTTAAAATTGTTTTGAATTTATTTTGAATTAATTCAGCGAGGTATTCTTCTTCGTTTTTTTGCCAAAGAGGATTAAAGCACTCTAAATTTAATTTATCGCAGATTTTTTGTATTCTTGAACTTTGATAAATGCTTTGAATTGCCCCCGTAACTATTCCTTCAATTTTATATTTTTTAATAGCTTTTTGGATTGCTTTTTCTAAATCTTTTAATTCCTCTTCTTTTTCTCCTTTTGTTTTTTGAATGATTAACGGAATTTCCATAATTTGCGCTTGTTTTTTAACCTGTTTTATTGAAGGAGTATGGAACATATAAGATTCCGGATTTTTAGAAAAAATTGAAATTAAACAAGTTAACTCATATCCAAATTCTTTTGCAAGCCAGGCTGAATATGTTGAATCTTTTCCTCCTGAAAATAAAATTCCAAGTTTCATATTTTTAAATCTATTTGGAAGTATATAAATTTTTAAAAACTAAATCAAAGATAAAGGAATATGAAAACACAATTGTGGATGCTTGATTATGGGTATAAAGTAAGAGTATTGGATGGTAAAAATAAATATAAAATAGGATATATTGTAATGGACTCCAGATTTGGAGATGTTGGAATAAACACTGCAAAAAAACCAGATAGAAATTATCAAATACGTGAACACCCTTCAAACTTAGAGATTATTTCTATGGAAAATCCGCATAATATAAAACCTTTATTTAATAATGATTTATCTAATTTTGATATGGCTAAATTAATGCTCTTGATTCATACTCCAAAAATAGTATTAGAAAACCAGAAATATTTTGATAAACAAGAAATAGAATATGCAGAATCATCTATTAAAAATTAAAATGATTTATTTTTTTTAATTCTTTTCTATGCTCTCTTTTACATCCCCTTCAATATTTTCAACTTCTCTTTTCAATTCTTTAAAAGGATCGCCGTTATGCTCCCAAAAAGTTTTCCTTTCCCAAATATAAATATCTTCAAAATGAGCGTTTTGCTCAAGCCAAATTTTTTTTTGATGCTCTAAATACAATAAAGGCGCAAAAGAAAAAATTCTCCCGAGTTTTTCCTCTCCGGCTAAACTATCATAATGGATTCTTTTTTCATTTTTATTTTCTTCAAGAGAATAAATTATTTTTGAGAAAAGCTGTTTTATTTTATCACTTATACTTAATTTTCTTTTTGGAAATGAAAGTCCAACTTCCCTTATTGCGTTGCTTTTTACAATTTCTTTTTTGATTCTTCTGTTCTCTGTTATAATCGCTTTGTTCAATGCTTCCATAAGTTCTTTTAAACTGACTCTTTTAAAACGCGGCATTGGAGATTTAGGAATTAATTCCGGAATTTGCTCGTCTAATTCAATTCTTTCCAGTTTTTTGCTGTTCAAAAATTCTTTTTTTCCAAATAAAATTTCATCTATGCTTTTTATATATTCATTAAGCAGAATTTCCGATTTGATTCTCAACAAAAGCGACGCTGCTAAAAGAACTTTGCTTGATATAAAAAAATCTGCTTCTTCTAATTTTTGGAGCGTCTCAAGATATTTTTCTGTTAAAATCATTATATCAATATCCCAAGGATTTAATTGTTCTGTATTAATTAAATCATAAATAATTTCCTGCCAGCCAATCTCCCGATTAAACAAAATATTATGAACTTGCTCCTGCTTTACATTTGGTTGTATTTGCAATATCTCTTTTTCCATAGTTTATAGAAGAAAAACGAGTTTTAAAGAAAGATTATTAATTTTAAAAGAGTAACATGGGGAAAGTTTAAATAGGGAGGAACTCTTTTATAATTATGAAAATCAAAGAAGGAAAAACATATTTAACAGTTCCCCACGAAGGAGGAGAACTTACTTTTCAACATCCTGCATTTAAAGGAACTTATGGAAATGTTGCAGAGCAAATTGATAAAGCTGGTTTGAAAAGACCAAATTCTTCAGAAACAGCGTCATTAGTTTATGATGCTTGGCAAACTCCAGATGAAAGATATTCACAAGAAATAATTTCAATTCTAAAAGATAATTGGTTTTGGGAATTCACAGGAAACTTATATTTACCAAAAAGAGAAGGCGAAGAATTTCACAATGGAGTTCTTATTGAACACAATCCTAAAATTGAAAATGGAAAATTAGTTATGAATAAAAATGATTTAATAAAAAGATTAAAAGAAAATGATTCTAATGTAAAATTTGTTCCATTTGGATATAAAATTGACTCACAAAATTTATCTGAATTTAAAAAAAATCTATATATTCAAGAAAGATATGGTGAAGAAGGAGCTGAAAAAATTGTAAGAGTTGCAGATAAGTATTCAAATAAACCTCATCTTTGGAGTTTTGATTCTGTTGATGAAGAAAAAGTGCGAATGTCCGCCCTGTACAGGTACTGGAGCTTTGACGACGGGTTGAATGTCAGTGGCGACGGCTGGTGCGACAACGATCTTGGTCATGCCTTCGGGGTATGTGGGGAATAAAAATGAAAAAACATATTATAGAAGCAATTAAAAATTATAGAAATTTTTTAAGTGACTAAGGCATTCAAGGAAGATTACAAAAAAACTTAATTAAAGGATTAGAAAATATTTTTATTAAGAAGTCAAAAAATGATTTATTAGATAAACCTTTTGATTATCGTTCTTTGTTTAATGAAAATTCTCATAATCTGGCGGTTAGGATTTCAAATTGCTTAAAAAGACAAGAAATTGAAACATATGCTGATTTAGCAAAAAATTGTTATAAATTAACTAAAGAAAAAAAATCCTTAATATGAAAAAATGATGAAAAAGCTTATTTTAGCTATCTTTCCCATGTGAGAAATCTTGGTGATAAAAGCGCTGATGCAATTATATTGCATTTAAAGTCAATAAATTTCAATTTTAGTGAAGAATATGCCAAGGAAGTTTTTGAAAAAAGTAAGAAGTAGTTAATAACTTTTATATGTAGTTTATAACTTTTTAAAAGATACATTTTAAAGTGGTTCTGAGAAATCACTACTAAAGATTAAGAAACCCTTGTCATTTTAAAAAGGTAACATAAACGAAAGGTTTAAATAGTTCAAATATGTTAATATCTTATCACCTCTTTTTCCCCAGGAGAAGCTTCAAGTCATCTTTTTAAGCGGCTTGGAGAATCTCCCAGGGTTGTCTTAAAAAGACAACGCTTGAAACGAGAACGATCGTTGAGTGGGTTGTAATAAAAAAGATATTGATAATTAAAAAAGTCGTGGAGCGCGTTAATTTTTTTTAGAATTAGCTCCCACGCATTATATTCTTAAATTTCTAAATTTGCTGAAAGTTTTAGGTTTTTAATTTGCATTTTTCCGTAGGAAAAATGAATTTATTTGCTCCGAAATCGTCTCTGACAGATTTCTCCGCCAAGAAAAGAATTATCGCCGTAAAAATTTTGAAGTTTAACTAATCCCTTGTTTAATAATAATTTGGTGATTGAGTACTTTTAGCACCAAAAAGGCTTATAATTAAGCAAAACTACGACGATATTAATGATAAAGGGGTTTGCACGCAAGTATTTTGAAGGAAAAAGTTGTCTATTTTGCA